>Ga0209979_1000528_pt1 | contig 51688 bp, 49 predicted proteins | sample AnhtaG_FD_183114 | JGI IMG/M metagenome (GOLD analysis project Ga0209979, IMG submission 183114) | Deep subsurface microbial communities from Anholt, Denmark to uncover new lineages of life (NeLLi) - Anholt_01485 metaG (SPAdes) (version 2) | ecosystem: Environmental > Aquatic > Marine > Oceanic... | reverse complement strand
GATCCAAATTCGGACAAATTCGGAAAAAAATCAGGCTTGATCTTGGATTCCTTGAAAAAAGTAAAACCTGCTCAAAGCAGGGTCCGTCAGATTCTGCCCGGGATAAAATATCTCCTACCTCCTGCGCCCAAGAAACACAACCCTTACAAGACCTCAGAGGAAGAGTTCAAAAAGATAATCCTGTCCTCCGGATCCAAATTTGGAAATCATCCAGAAGAAAATCTTATTCAAATTTTGACCTCTCATTTTATGGGTATAGATGAGCTTCTGGCTAAGAAGATCCTGGAAGAGTCTGTAAGTAGCTCTCCTTTGAAGCCTCTTCCTCTGGATATCCTCTGGAAAATCTTCCAGTCGGTCCTCAATCAGACCTCTACTCACAAGATTTCCCCTCACCTGATTTTAGATTCTGAGAAAAAACCACTCGGGATATCTTTATTTGATTTGAATTCTATTCCGGAAAAACAAAAGTTGCCTTTCCACACTCTAAACCAGGCTCTGAATAGTTTATTCTCAATGGAGATTGAAAAAAGTAAAGAAATTAAAAAACTACAAAATCTTTTAGGGCTGATCCAAAAAAGAATTGAGAGGTTGAAAAAAAGGGAGAAAAAATTGAAAGACGAGCTTTACCTTCTGCAAGAAGCTCAAGCTTATAAAAAGTTTGGAGACCTGATCTTAAGCCATCTGAAGAAGATTAAAAAAGGAGCTGAATTCGTAGAATTACCAGATTTCTTTACGCCTGAATACAAGAAGATAAAAATTTTGCTTGACCCCTCTTTATCACCTAAGGAAAATGCTAAGGCTTATTATAAAAAATACCGAAAAGCTCAAACCGGAGTTGAGGAACTCAAAAATAGGGTTATTCAAACTGAGATTGAAATAAAAGATTTAGAAGGTATAAACTTAGATCTGCAGAAAAAAGAAAAACTTAATTTAGAAAAGATTGAAGCTAAACTTTCTTCTCTTGGTTTACTAAAAGTACCTAAACCAAAAAGGAGAGAGAAGAAAAAGGCTAAATATTCGCCTCGGGAATTTACCTCCGCAGATGGCTGGAAGATCTTGGTGGGAAGGAGCAATAAGGAAAACGATTATCTAACCTTTAAAATTGCCAAGCCTGAAGACCTCTGGTTTCACGCCCAGAACACCGCCGGCTCTCATGTGGTCTTAAGAAAGGGGGAAAGAAAAAAGCATCCTACCCCTAAAGCCATAGAACAGGCAGCCTCTTTAGCCGCCTATTATAGCCAGGCAAAATCATCCAAAAAAGTCTCAGTGATTTATACCTTAGCTAAATATGTCAAAAAGCCAAGAAATACACCGCCCGGGTTGGTTAAAGTGGAAAAGATGAAATCGGTTTTGGTCGAACCGAAGATGATAAAATAATTAAACTCTCAATTTTTTCTTTGATTATGGAGTGCATCCATATGGATGCCACATTGCTCTCACTGGATGATGGATGATATCATCAACCGGAGGGAATAGGCAGATGATAACATCCGCCTGAGAGCAGAACGAAAGCCGGCATTATGAAAAGACAAGGCTTAAAATACAATGATAAATGACATATTGAAAATAACAGATAGGAACTCGTAGGTTTATTTTTCTGTATTTTATAAGAAGAAAGAATTCTATAGGGGAGCCCTTTATGGGCTCCCAAAAGGAAAGCGGGAGGGGACAAGCCCCTCCCCTACAAAAAGATTCGTAGTGCGACCCTTTAAAGACCCTAATGCCTTTATTCTTTCAAAAACTCCTCTACCTCTCTCATTAAACTTTTTAAAATCTCTTTCTCCTTAACCTTTCTAATAATCCTCCCCTTCCTGAAAATCAAACCTATCCCTCTTCCACCCGCCACTCCCACATCTGCCTCTTTTGCCTCACCCGGACCATTGACCACACAACCCATAACCGCCACTTTAATCGGCTCTTTTATTTTGGATAGTCTTTTATCTACCTGCTTCACAATGGGCAAAAGATCAATCTCCATCCTTCCGCAGGTAGGGCAGGAGATAAGGATGGGACCGTATTCCCTTAAGTTCAAGGATTTCAAAATCTCATATCCAACCTTAACCTCTGTTACTGGGTCGCCGGTTAAAGAGACCCTTATAGTATCGCCTAAACCCAGGGAGAGTAAAGTTCCAATCCCCACTGCAGATTTTATCGAGCCTGTTCTCACTGTTCCAACTTCTGTCACCCCTAAATGCAGAGGATAATTTCTTCTCTCTGAAAAAAGTTTATAAGCTTCGATAGTTGTGGGCACATCTGAGGCTTTCAATGATACCACTATCTCCTGATAATCCAAATCCTCCAGGATTTCAACCTGCTCCAGAGCCGCCTCAACCATAGCTTTTGAGCTTGCCTGACCGTATTTTTTCAAAATAGCTTTGGGAAGTGAGGCGGCATTTACACCTATCCGAATGGGAACTTTTCTTTCCTTTGCGGTTTTAACCACCTCTTTCACCTTCCATAAAGCACCAATCGTTCCTGGATTAATCCTGAGCTTATCCACACCTGAATCCAACGATCTCAAAGCCAGCCTGTAATCGAAATGGATATCCGCGACCAGAGGGATTTTTGCCACCTTTTTTATTATCGAGATAGCCTCAGCTGCCTTTTCATCTAAAACCGCTAACCTGACTATCTCACAGCCTGCTTTTTCTAACCTTTTTATCTGCCTTAAAGTTGCCTTGACATCTCTGGTATCAGTGGAACACATCGATTGAACCGAAATCGGAGCGCCACCTCCGATCGGCAATTTTCCTGCATAAACCCTTCTGGATTTTTCTCGAGGGGTAAGCATAGATCTCTCTCTAATTTTTTATAATTGAACTTAAATCTCCTTTTGTCAACTATTTTCTTGACACAAACCTCCTTTCATATAGATTAGTTTGAAATAAAGGAGAGCCAGTGTTTTTCAAATATAAAGCTCTTTTAGTCATATTTATCCTTCTTCTCCTTGCACTTGTTATATTCTTTTTCCTGCAGGATAGAGGGATGAGTGAGGATAGATTTATAGAAATCTATATTCAGCTCTCCTTGGTTAATGAGGAGTTCAAGGATAACCCGGAGAAATTAGAGGCTGAGAGGAAAAAGATTTTTTCTGAATATAAATTCTCTCAAAAAGAACTGGACAAATTTCTCCAATCTTATCGAAAAAATCCGGAAAGATGGGTCAGACTCTGGGAAAAGATAAACCAGCATCTGTCTGAATTAATCGAAAGGAACAAAATCCCTCAATCTAAGTAAAAAGCATTTTGAATATGCTCCACTATCTCTTTTCCGGAGCTTGTATCAATAGCTATCACATCAAACCTGAAATCATAACCTGGAAACTGGTGTTTTTGCAAAAACGCTGTTGCCACCTGGGCTAATTTTTTCTGCTTTTTTAGGTCAACCCATCCCTGAGGGGGACCAAAGGACTTACTTTTTCCGGTTTTAACTTCAACGAACACGATATTATTTCTGTCCTTGGCAATTATATCGATCTCCTTATGACCATACCGGTAATTTGTAGATAATATCTCAAACCCTTTCTCCTTGAGGTATTCCACTGCCCTTTTCTCCCCGGACCTACCTTTGTAAACAGTTCCCATCTTTTCAATCTATTTTAAGCAACTCTTGTTTAACCAAGCACTCCATCACTCTTTTGAAAGATCTGCGGTGAATCTTACAGGGACCCAATTCCTTTAAAGCCTCTAAATGTTTTTTAGATGAATACCCTTTATTCTGGTCAAAGGAGAACTGAGGGTATTTTCGGTGAAACCTTCTCATCAACTTGTCCCTTTCAACCTTAGCCATAATCGAGGCAGCCGCACAGGATAAAGAGAGCGAATCGCCTTTAATAACAGGAAGTTGAGGAATGTAAAGCTCGGGTATTTTCTGATTCCCGTCTATCAATAGAAAATGAGGGGTATTCTTCAAACTGGAAACTGCTTTGTGCATCGCCTTCAAAGAGGCCCTGAAGATATTCAGCTTATCTATCTCCTTCTCCCGCACGATTCCAATTCCAAAATCTAAGGCATTTTCTTTGATCTTCTTATAAAGCTCCTCCCTTTTCTTCGGGGTAAGCTTTTTAGAATCATCGATTCCCCGCAGATCTATATCCACGGGAAATACCACACAGGCAGCCACCACCGGCCCAGCTAAAGGACCTCTTCCCACCTCATCCACCCCTGCTACCAGCTTGTACCCCTTGCCCCAGAGCTCTCTTTCGTAACTAAGTTTATCAGCTGATTTCGTTTTCCCCATTTTATTGCATTCTCATCAGTCGTCTATAAGTATGGTATATTAATGGTAAACTATATCACAAGCTCACTGGCTTACTTTCTTTATGAATAAATCTCTTAAAAAGGAATAAAGATGTCCCTCCACACAGAAGAGCACCGATTCTTACCGCCCACACAACGCCCAGGGTTTCCCCTAATGTCCCGGCTAAAAAGCCCCCTAAGGGCATGGTTCCCATAAACATCATAGTATAAAAGCTCATCACTCTTCCCCTTAGTTCATCCGGAATAATCTCCTGTAATAAAGTATTGCAGGTGGCAACTAAGGAGATCATCCCCCAGCCAGCTCCGACTAAGAAGACCAAAGAGAGGAAAAAACTTTTGGAAAAGGAGAAAAGAAAAAGTGACATAAAGAAAACTAATATCCCCGCTTGCATATATTTTAACTTCTCCTCCTGTCTCCTGGAGGCTAAACCCAAGCCTGCGGATATGGCTCCAATTCCTGCAGCGGACATAAGAAACCCTAAGCCTGAGGCACCTGATTTTAATATATCACGCGCAAAGACCGGCATCAAGACTGCATAGGAAAGACCAAAGATGCTCATACTCGAAACCATAAGAATCAAGGATAAGACTCTCTTATTTGTTGTGATATAATTGACCCCTTCTTTGAAACTGACTAAAAAAGACCTGTTTTTCGGTTTTATAAGTAAATCTTCCATCCTCATAAGGGATAACCCGACTATTACTGCTAAATAGCTTAATCCGTTGATAAGAAAGCACCCTGCTTCTCCGGTTAAGCTGATTAAAATCCCTGCAATAGCAGGCCCTAAGATCCTGGCACCATTAAATACAGCAGAATTCAAGGCAATAGCGTTCAAAAGGTCTTCCTTTCCAACTATCTCCTTAATGAAAGCCTGTCTGGTGGGAGAGTCAAATGCCATAACCAGTCCCAGACATAAAGCCAGAAACATCACATGCCAGACCTTTACTAACCCAGTAAAAGCAAGAAACGCCAGTATTAAAGCTAATACCATTGCACTTATCTGGGTAAAGATGAGGAACTTTCGTTTTTTAACCCGGTCTGCCAAAACCCCTGCGGGCAGAGAGAAAAAAAGAATAGGCAAACCTGCAAAAGCGCTCACCACCCCTAAGAGAAAAGGTGAGTTGGAAAGTCTTAAGACCATCCAGCCCTGAGCCACATTCTGCATCCAGGTCCCGACCAAAGAGACCATCTGCCCGAACCAGAAAAGCCTGTAATTACGGTGCTTTAAAGAGCGAAAGGTTTGTCCGAATTTGGATCCAAAGGACCCGAACTTCCCTGGTCTTTTTTCTGTAAAAATTTGTTCTGAATTTTTTTGGGTCTCAAACATTTATTTAGGACGCCTAGCCCAGTTTGAGCAGAGGTCTAAAACTTCTGCTAGGCAAGCTATTGTCTTTTGTAGGGCAACCCTTTATGGGTTGCTTCTTTTTACCTTTAGCTCCGCCATAGGCAGAGCCCTATAACTCCCTCTGTTACGCGAGCTAAATTATACAGGAAATATGAAGGGTTGTAAAGATATTTTTATAGTAAACCAAGGTTGCCCTCAACCTGGGTTAAATGTCCCAGCTTGGGGTCCAGGTGGGATTACCTATTAGGTTCTCGTAGCGCGACCCTTTCAGGGTCGCCCAAGCGAGGCTAAAAGTCTCAAGACCTTGATGGCCTCGCACTACGACTGTCTGCGAGACAGAAATGTCTGGCCCACCAAAAACCGCTGTGTTGCTGTCTCTATTTGGTAAAAAAAATGGTAAGCTCCTGATCTTTGAACTCGTAGCGCCTGACCTTTGTGTCGGGCGTTTGTTCTTTGACGTCCGATCCTATGGATCCAAAATCGGACAGAAACGTCGGACGTTACGATTTTAGTAAAAAAAATGGAAGACTGAAGTCTTTCGCTACAAAAACCTGAACTCTGGAGTGCAAGAGCTGGCTCTTGCGTTGTCGAATTTCTCCGGTTGGTTCGGTATTTGTCGTCAAGACCCGTTCCGGGGAAATCCCGAACCATTAACAGGTGCGGATAATCTAATTCCCGCACCAACAAGAGAACCCCTTCAAAACCACCTATTCTTTAATCTCTTCTTTCTCTTTTACCTTCTCTTTTACCTCTTCTTTCACCCTCTCCTTTATCTTAGCCGCTTTTCCTTTCATCTTCCGCAGGTAGAAAAGTTTTGCCCTTTTGACTTTTCCATGTTTTAGTATCTCTGTATTGGAAACAAAAGGAGAGTGCAGAGGGAAAATCCTTTCCACCCCCACGCCGCTGGATACCTTGCGCACCGTGAAGGTCTGGGAAATTCCCCCTCCTCTTTTCTGAATCACCGCTCCTTCAAAGATCTGAATCCTCTCCTTATCCCCTTCCTTGATCTTAACGTGTACCCTGACTGTATCCCCGGGCCTGAAATCCACTATTTTCTCCTTCAGATATTTACCTTCAACTGCTGAGACCAAATCCATCTTTCTCCTCCTTTACTTTAAGAAAGCCAAAAAGCAGTTAATCTTTTCCATAATTGTCTTTATTTTTCTATCTCAGAAAGTAATTTTTTATCCTCCGGGTTGAGCACTTTTTTCTCCAAAAGGTCAGGTCTTCGCTCTAAGGTTCTTCTTAAAGCCTCCTTTTTTCTCCATTCTCTTATCTTCTGATGATCCCCGGATAAAAGCACCTCCGGCACCTTCAGACCTTTAAATTCCGAAGGCCGGGTATATTCCGGATAACCTAAGAGCCCCTCGTAAAAAGAATCGGTCTCTGCGGATTGAAAGTTTCCCATAAAGTTAGGGATTAAACGAACCACGCTATCTATGATAACCAGAGCGGGAAGTTCCCCTCCGGTTAAAACATAATCTCCAATGGAGAACTCTTCTAATTCATATAACGATTTTATCCTTTCATCTATCCCCTTATAGTGCCCACAGATTATGATCAGATGCTCTCTCTTGGAAAGCTCCTTAGCTTTTTTTTGGTCAAACCTTTTCCCCTGGGCTGAGGTCAGGATGATATGATATTCTTTTTCCCCTTTGGCGGATGCATCTTGAGAGAGGATCGAATCTAAGGCTAAAGATAAAGGCTCTATTAACATCACCATTCCAGCTCCCCCTCCAAACGGAGCATCATCTACAGTTCTATGCTTATCTTTAGCAAAATCCCTGATATCTATGATATTTATCTGAATCAAATTATTTTCTTGAGCTTTTTTAATTAAGCTCTCATTTAAAGGGCTTAAAAAAAAGTTCTGGAAAATAGTCAAGATATCTATACGCATAAGTTAAAAAATTTAAAGGTATTACTCTAAAAGACCACTAAGAGGCTCTATCAAGATGAGCTTTTCTTTGGGGTCAATTTTTTTCACCACATCTTTTATAAAAGGTATATAATATTCTTTCTTCCCTTTTCTCAGCACCAGGATGTCATTAGCTGGAAAAAAGAGGACCTCTTTGACCTCCCCCATCCCTTCCCCTCTCAAACTTAATACCTGGCAGCCAACTAAATCAAAGACATAGTAGCTACCTTCAGATGCAGGAGGAAGATCCTTTTTCTCGATCTCTAAATATCTCCCTTTAAGGGAATCTGCTTTCTCTTTATTCTCAATCTTTTCAAGCTGAAGCAGGACTTTCCCCCGGAAAATCCTGCTTCCCCTTATTCTGTAAACTACCTCCTTACCCTTTGAATCAGAGATAAAGACTTTTTCTACCTGGGTAAACCTTTTCAAATCTTCAGTCAGAGGAGTTATCAGAAGCTCCCCTTTGACTCCCCGGGCACGGAGGATTTTGCCAATAGCTACTTTCTCCAAAAATGGCTTTACTCCAAGATTTCCAGCATTGCCCGCTTACCCTTCTTGGCAGAGGCAGCTGAGATCAGGATGCGGATGGCACCGGCAGTCTTGCCTTTCTTACCAATAACCTTTCCCAGATCACCCTCTCCAACCCTCAGCTCATATACTGTAGTCCTCTCACCTTCCACCTCGGAAACAGAAACCTGATCTGGATTATCCACCAGAGCTTTGACTATGTTCTCGATAAACTGTTTCATTTCAAACCTCCTTGCAAACAGTTATTCAGTTTTTGGTTCAGTTGCTTGAGCCTCTTGACTCTCAGTCTCTTTAACTTCTTTGGTTTTCTTCTTTTTCCTTTTCCTCCTCTCCGGAATAAAATTGGAGATCTCCATTCCACTCACATCTGCCCCTTTTTTAAGAGTAGTCCATTTCCTCAACAAGCCAATCTTTTGCAGAAGAGAGTTGACCGTCTCAGTTGGCAAAGCTCCCTGTTTAAGCCAGTAGTAGATCCTTTCTTCATTAACCTTAACTGAGGCTGGCTTCTCAATCGGATTATACTGCCCTAAGGACTCAATAAATCTTCCGTCCCGGGGACTGCGAGCATCTGCCACCACCATCCGGTAAAAGGGTCTTTTTTTAGCCCCCATCCTCCTCAGTCTTATCCTGACTGCCAAATTCACCTCCTTTCAATGCCTTAGGATTAAAATTTAAAAATCCCTTTTAATTTTTTCAGATCCATTTTATGGAAATCTTTAATCATCTTTTGCATCATAAAAAATTGTTTCAAAAGTCGGTTGACCTCCTGCAGGTTTGAGCCACTACCTTTGGCAATTCTTCTCCTTCTGCTGCCATCTATAATCTGGGGCTTGAGCCTCTCCTCCTCAGTCATTGAGTTTATTAGAGCCTCGATTTTGACCAAAGCTTTATCATCAACTGATCCGCCTAAGGCGGATAAAGCTCCACTTACTCCCGGGATCAGGTTTATAATCGAATCTATTGGGCCCATCTTTTTCAACTGCTGAAGCTGAGCATAGAAATCTTTAAAGGTAAAGGCTTCCTGGCGCAACTTCTTCTCTAATTTAATGGCCTCCTCTTGACTTATAGCCTCCTGAGCCTTCTCCACTAAGGTTAAAACATCACCCATCCCCAATATGCGTGAAGCCATCCTATCTGGATAGAAGATCTCTAGAGCATCTAACTTCTCCCCGATCCCGGCAAACTTGATCGGTTTACCAGTTACCTCCTTCAGGGAAAGAGCCGCACCTCCCCGGGCATCGCCATCCAACTTGGTCAAGAAAATACCATCTAAGCCTAACTTTTTCTCAAAGCTCAAAGCGATATTTACTGCATCCTGTCCGGTCATGGAATCTACCACCAGGAGCACTTCCTGAGGCAAAACCTCCTTTTTTATTAAAGAAAGCTCCTCCATCAGCTCCTCATCTATATGCAGTCGTCCAGCGGTGTCGATAATGGCTAAATCTAACCCCTCCTTCCTAACTTTAGCCACCCCGGCCTGGCAGATTTTCACTGGATTCTCTTTGGAAGAATAGACCGGCAAATTTAAGCTTTTCCCTAAGATCTCAAGCTGTTCAACTGCGGCCGGCCTCTGGATATCAGCTGCGATCAATAAAGGGGCTTTTCCCTTTTTGCGATAATAGTTAGCTAATTTTCCGCAGGCAGTGGTTTTGCCTGAGCCCTGCAGACCTACTAACATCCAAACAGTAGGAGCTGAGGAAGAGAACTTCATCCCGGAACTATCCTTACCTAAAAGCTGGGTTAGCTCATCATAGACTATCTTGATCAACTGCTGTCCTGGTGTTATGCTCTTCAATACCTCCTGCCCGATCGATTTAGCCTCAACCTTAGAGATAAAATCCTTTACCACTTTATAGTTAACATCCGCCTCTAAGAGAGCTCTTCTTACCTCTTTTAAGGCTTCCTTTATATTACTCTCCGTAAGTTTCCCCTGGCCCCGGAGCTTCTTCAAGATGATCTCTAATCTATTACTCAGTTCTGCAAACATAACCAGTTTTAGCCTTTAGATTAATCTACCCAACTTCCGCAGGAGTTAACAACCGGCACCTTTTCGTTGGGATTATTAAACTATTAATTATAATACTCTCAATCAAAAATGCAAGCAAAAAATTAACCCCTTAACACCTTTATGATTTTCTTATAATCTCTGCTTTTAAAGATAGCATCTCCAGCCACTAAGATAGTTGCACCTGCTTGTTTAACCTTTTTTGCAGTGTTTGAACCTATCCCCCCATCCACCTCTATCTCCACCTCTAGGTTTTTATCCTGAATGAACCTCTTAGCCTCATATATCTTCTTTAAAACTGAGCGAATGAACTTCTGTCCCCCGAATCCTGGATTAACGCTCATCAGCAAAAGCAGGTCAATCTCCTCCATTATCGGCTTAGCCGAACAGAAAGGTGTGCCGGGGTTAAGCACACAGCCGTTTTTTACCCCTAAGCTTTTAATCTTGGTCAAAGTGCGCTGGAGATTTCTATTCCCTTCTAAGTGTACTGTCAGATAGTCTGCACCAGCTTGAACAAATTTCTCTAAATATAGATCTGGATTCTCAATCATCAGATGAACATCCAGAGGAAGTTTGGTACATAACCTGACGAAGTTTACTATCATAGGTCCAAAGGTGATATTCGGAACAAAATGACCATCCATTATATCTAAATGAATTAAATCTGCCCCGGCTTTTTCCACCGATCTTATCTCCTCTTCCAAATTTCTAAAATCTGCTGAAAGGAGTGATGGTGCGATTTTGACCAATTTCCCACCTCTTTTTTACAATTGTTATTTCTTTTGCCTTTAGACTATAGACCTTAGCCTGTTTTTAGTCAGTTGTACTTACCTCCAACTCCACTATGCTCCCTTTTCTAACCATAGCCCCTTCCTTGGGGATCTGGCTTAACACTGTTCCCGGAAGCAGGCGATTTTTTACCTTATATCTGATCCTCCCCAACTTCAAGCCAAGCTTTTCTATCTTAGAGCTCACCTCTTTGATATTTTCGCCCTTAAATTTCGGAACCTTAACTATCTCTAAGGTCTCACCCTGATTAATCAGGACTCTGATCTCCATACCCAAAGGAACAGTAGTGCCAGCTGAGGGGAAACTGGTAACCACCTCACCCACAGGTAAAGTATCTGTAGATATATAGACTGGTTCACCAATTTTTAAGCCGCGACCTTCTAAGGCTAATTCAGACTGTCTGAAAGTCATCCCTTTGAGTTCTGGCACAGTAGCTTTCTCCCCTCCTTTGCTCAGCACTACCTTTATCCTCCTCCCCTTTTTGACTCTGGATTCTGACTCAGGTATCTGGAAAATAATCGTCCCAGCTAATCGTTTCAGATCATACTCCTCCCTTATCACTCTCAATCCCAGCCCTCTATCCTTTAGCATCGATTTAGCCTCATCCAGGGTTAATCCTTGCAAATCCGGAACTACGGACTCTTGCCCTAACCTTACAACCAATGGCATCAAGACCTTATCAAAAAAAAGGAAGAAAAAGATTATCGTCAGGATAAAAATCCCGATGCCTTTGGTCCATTTACTCTTAATAAACCGGAGAAGACTATCTTTTACCTTTCCTATATTCATTTTCCTAAATATAATCTTTCAAAAGCCAAAAGTCCAAAAATTTAAAATATCTTTTTGTAGTGTGTGTAGGGGCAGATTTGAAACCTGTCCCTATTGTGAAAATTCCATCTAAACTGTATTTTCAAACCGACTTTAACCGGGTCTTACGCCACTAAAGTGGCTAGGAACTGCTTTTCTTTTCTAATTGACTTTAATGAGATTTCATACCTGCTTTATTACATTTAAGATATCTTTTTCAGCCGACAAGCGAATGTCCCATCTAAACCCTGAAGGTGAGGATAGGTTCTCACAAATCCGCTTTTATTAACCACTCTTGAGTCAAGGTAATCTGAGGCGGATTCTTTTTTGAAATCTTTTCTTTGTTCTAAGAAGCGACTGATTATCTTCTCGTTCTCCTCTTGGGTCAAAGTACAGGTGGTATAGACGATCACCCCATCTTTTTTGACCAGGTTTGCCGCATTAAAAAGTATAGTAGATTGAAGTTCTGCCAGTCTTTTTATATCTTCTCTTTTTTTCTGCCATCTGGCATCCGAATTTCTGCCCAAAACCCCCAAACCAGAACAAGGGGCATCTATCAAGATCTTATCAACTGGCTCAATTGAATAACTCTGGGCATCTGCGATTTGAAAGGAGATATTTTCAACCCCCAATCTCTGGCAATTTCCTTTTAGTTTTTCCATCCTTTCCGGGTTTAGGTCCAAGGCTATCAATCTACCGGAATTTTTTAAGAACTCTGCCATATATGTCAACTTACCTCCAGGAGCGGCGCACAGATCCAAGACCTTCTCACCAGGTTTAGGGTCTAAAAGTAAGACCGGGAACCCGGCACTTTCATCCTGAGGGTAGATATAACCTTTCTGGAAAAGGAAAAGATTCTCTAAATCGATTTTGGATTCTATCCAGTAAAAGTTTTCCAAGAATTTACCTTTTCTGTATTTTATCTTTTTCATATCTAACGCTATTTCTACACCCTTTTGATCGATCTTTAAGCTATTAAGCCTAAGGGAGAGCTTAGCCTTCTGGTTAAAAGCTTCACAGAGTTTTATGGTTTCTTCTTCACCCAATTGTCTGAGCCACTCCTCTATCATCCAGTCTTGAAAAGAATAAATTGTTCCTATGGCCTTGACTTTATCTTTTTCCCTCGAAGGAAAAGTAACCCTTTTTTTGTCGCGAAGATAATTTCTTAAAACCGCATTAACCAGACTGACTGTCCCCTTATGGCCAAACCTTTTTGCTAACTTTACCGATTCATCCACAGCCGCCCGATCTGGCACCCGGTCTAAGTATTCTATTTGATATAACCCTAACCTTAATATATTCCTTATCCAGAAAGTTAATTCCTCAATCGAATCTTTAAGGAAAAAACCGAGAATATAATCTAACCTTCTTCTCAGCTTGGTTGTCCCATTTACCAACTCCCGGACAAATCGACGATCCAGAGATGACAGTTTAGATCTGCTATAATAAAGCTCAATTAACTCATTAGCAAAGGCAGATTTGGTCTCGATTTCATACAAAATCTTAAGAGCAATCTCTCTGGGGTTTACCTTTTTCATTTCTTTAAATGTAGTTGCCCAATTCATTGGGCTTTTTTAAAGCTCGATAAATCGAGCAACTACTCCCGCTTTTATCTTTGTCTTTCGTAGGGCAACTCTCAAGATCCATTCTGGACCTTCAGGGTTGCTTATTTTATTTTGGTGGGTCAGGCATCCCTGTCCTACAGACCCGTTTCCAGGGCCTGACCAGAACAGACAAGATGTCTGTTCCACCACTTTTTTTCGCAAGGCTGAAGCCTTGCCCTACAACTTTTCTTGCATATTCGCGTAGCCGAGCCTTCAGGGCTCGGCAGCAGTCTAATCCGCCTTAGGCGGACTGCTACGCGAGTTTAAAATGGAAACCTGTCCGAGAATTGGATCCGTAGGAAAGGTTTCCGCTACATTATTTCTCACTTGCAATCCGATATTTATCATTTGTTTTTTCCTTTGAACCCTTAAACTCTTGAACCCTTTAGCTTTTTTAAATTATTTCCATCGGCGAAAGAAACTTATTATCTTTTTTTCTCACAAAAAGCCCTTCTCTTTTAATTAGTAAGCTCAAAACCTCCTTCTCCTTCATCCCGAACCCATAGATCAAAATCTCCTGAGGTTTCGCATAGCCTGCACTGCCCAGGGTTAAAACCATTTTTAATGCAGAGCCTTCATTTTCAAGTTTCAAAATCTCAAATCTTATATCTATCTCTTTCAGCTCCTTTTTGGAGATACGGGAGACCATGAGATTCTTTTGTAAGAGTATATTTTCTATTTTTTCTTTTATTTTCGTTTCGGGAAAAGGTAGCTCCACTTTATAAAGTGCCACATTTATAGCTGAAGATAAAGACGCTACTTTGCTAAAAATAGGTTTCCCCTCTAAGATTTTAAAACCCTGAGGCAGAGATTTATTCAATCTTATTAGGTACTCATTTAAAAAAGGCTCAGTTAACTGCAGATCCAGATACTCTGCCTCTGATATGAACCCTAAGGTGAGAGGAGGACCAAAAGCAATCCTCGGATGAGGATGAAAACCCTCCGAATAGGCAATCGGTATTTCTGAACGCCTGATTGCCCGCTCAAAAGTCCTGAGCACATCTAAATGTGAAGTAAATCTTGTTTCTTCCCCTTTACTCCATTTTAACCTCACCCTGCTACGAGCAATAGTTGAAACTGAAGTGGAGACAACCCTTTTTCTTTTTCTGCCGTAAATCTCTCTCTCTGCTTCAGGCTGAGAGATATACTCTAAACTCTTTTCGTCTTCTTTCTCCTGTTCTTCTATTACCTTTTCTGATAAGAAAGCTCTCTCCCTCTCTCGTTTTAGAAAATCTTTATTTATTCCTTTATCTATATGCTCCCAGGGGAAGACCTCATCTAAATCTCTGGGCTTCAGATACTCCTCAGGCTCGATTCTGTTTTCCTCAAAACCATCTCTCCAATAAGTGTAGTTGAAGAACTCAGACCAGGCATCTAATCTCGCTCTATTTTTCCAGGCTGAGTGGATTACCCTGCTGAGCTTTCTGTCGCCTCTGCCTAAAACCCCTTCTAAAAAAGATACCCTTGGTTCTCGATAACTTACTTTTAGATTTTTGAAAGCAAGCAAGTCTTTAAGCAGAAGGTATTTTCTCTCAATCTCTTCTATACTATCCTGTTTTTCCCATTGAAAAGGGGTATGCGGTTTGGGTGTAAATGGGGAGAGGGTAACATTCAGTCCTTTCCCCGGGCCAAAAATTTTCCCTATTTTAAGAACTTTTCTTACTAAATCAGCAATCCCTTTTAAATCCTCATCTGTTTCAGTAGGGAGCCCGATCATAAAATAGAGTTTGATCAAATTCCAGCCTGAAGAATAGGCTATCTCTGCACTTTCAAGCAGGTCCTCTTCGGTTATGTTTTTCCTTATGGTATCTCTCAGCCTCTGGGTGCCGGCCTCAGGTGCAAAGGTCAAGCCGGTTTTTTTAGTCTGGGTGATAGTTTTGGCTATCTCCATAGAAAATGAACCCGGGCGCAAAGAGGGTAAAGCTATGGAGACTTTTTTAGGGTAAAACTTTTTCTGCAGCCTCTGGACTAATTCGGATAGGCTGTGATAATCGGTTGAGGAAAGCGAAAGTAAAGAGACCTCTTTCCAGCCGGTATTAGAAATTCCAGATTCTGCCTCTTTTAAAATCTCCTCCACGCTTTTTTCTCTTTTTGGTCGATAGATAGCAGTCGCTTCACAAAAACGACAAGCCTGACCACACCCTCTCATAATCTCCAAGCAGAGTCGGTCGTGGATTATCTCGATAAAGGGAACTAGAGGAGCCAAAGGATAATATTCTGCTTTCAACTCTGGAACAGCTAACGCCTTAATCTTCTCCGGGACCTCTAAGATTTTTGGCGAAAGTTTTATGAAGCGATTATTCGAATCATATCTTGGCTCATAAAAAGAGGGAACATAAATACCTTTTATTTTGGAAAGTTCAAGTAATAGCTGGCTTTTTTTCAGCTTTTCCCTCTTTCCTTTCTCGATTAAATCTAAGAGCTCATTCATAACCTCCTCTGCATCTCCGATTACAAAAAGGTCAAAGAAATCAGCCACAGGTTCAGGATTGAAAGCAGAAAACCCGCCAGCTATAACCAGGGGAAAATCTTCCCCCCTTTCTTCTGAGAAAAGAGGTATCCCGGATAAGTCTAAGATATTAAGCACCCCAGCATAATTAAGCTCATAGGTTAAAGAAAACCCAAGGACATCGAATTCCTTCAAAGGGGTATTACTTTCTAAGGAGAAAAGAGGTATGGAATTATTTCTCAAAATCTCCTCTGCATCTGGCCAGGGCAAAAAGGCTCTTTCACAAATTACGGTGGACCTTTTATTTACGAGATGGTATAGTATCTGCAACCCTGAATAGGACATCCCGATCTCATAAATATCCGGATAGACTAGAGCAAATTTGAGTTTACTCTCCTGCTCTTTTTTAATAACATTCAGCTCATTCCCGATATATCTTCCGGGTTTAATCACAAAGGGAAGAAACTCTTTTTTTATTCTATCAGATAAAGGGTGCATAATAATACCTAGAATCCTTTTATTCTCTCAAAATAAATATAATCAGTAAAAAATAAAATAAACGAAGAAAATCTGCAAATAAAAAGTAGGGACAGAACAGTGTTCTGTCTCTGCACTCAGGCGACCCTGAAAGGGTCGCACTACGATTTTAGATGTAGAGACGCATCGCATGCGTCTCTACCTTAACATGACCGTCAGGTCCCCTGATCTAATGGAAAAAGGTTGCTTCTTTTCTTGCAAGGCTGAAGCCTTGCCCTACGTATTTCTGGTTGTCAACCAGTATACCCACATTCCCCTCCACCCGGGTCAATCCTTCAGCCTTTAGGACAAAGCCAGGTTTACTGATTTATGAAAATTGTGCAAACTGACTCCAGGCAGGTCTACTTTTACGCCACTAAAGTGGCTATGAAAGTTTTTTCTATAAATTAAAAAGCCGCCATATCCTTTGGCGACTTCTTTCCAAAATCTACTTTAAACAAATCAACCCTTAAACCCCTTCCATCCCTTTTTTCAAAGCCTCGGCATCTAAATCTATGATCTCTTGTTTGGCACGGGGGAAGACCTTCTTTAAAGATCCTTTAAGCCCCTCAAAGGAGATTGCCCGGCTAATTTTAGAATAAGCTCCAATCATCACCATATTGGCGATCTTGGTAGTGCCCAATTTCTCGGCAATCTCATTCGCCTGAATATAAAGAACTTTTAGATCTTCCCTTTTAGGCTTTGCTGAGACTAAGGAACTATTGATTAAAAGAAGACCCCCTTTTCTGACTGAGGGTCCAAATCGGGTTAGAGAGGGTTCATTCATCACAATCAAAGTGTCAGGATAAGCCACCACAGGTGAGGCTATCTCCTCTGAGGAGACAACTACTGAGCAGTTTGCTGTTCCTCCTCTCATCTCTGCTCCATAGGCTGGGAAAAAAGTAACATATTTTCCTTCAGTCATCCCGGCATAGGCTAAAAGGATTCCGGCTGAGATTATCCCCTGCCCTCCGAAACCTGACATTATCACACCCTGATACATCTATATCCTCCAATTTATAATCTCCTTTTTCATATGCAAAAACTTAGACTTTTTCTACAACCTTCTGGGTTTCAGCTTTAAGCGGTTCCTTTTTCCCCTCCGGGGTTTTGAACTCACCTAAAGGGAAATAGGGAATCATCTTCTTTTCAACATAATCTATCGCCTGCAGAGGGGTTACAAACCAGTCAGTGGGACACGGGGAGATTATCTCGACCAAAGAAAAACCTAAATCATCCATCTGCACCTGAAAAGCTTTTTTAATTGCTTTTTTAGCTTTTAAGACTAAAGCTGGCTTATGCACTGAGACCCTGGCTAAATAGGCTGGGGCTTCCAAGGAGGACAAAAGCTCGCAAATCTTAATCGGATACCCGGCAACCCTGGGGTCTCTACCAAAAGGAGTGGTGGTAGATTTCATTCCTATAAGGGTCGTGGGTGCCATCTGACCCCCGGTCATACCATAAATAGCATTATTCACGAAGATTATGGTTATCCTTTCCCCTCTGGCGGCTGAGTGAATTGTCTCTGCCATACCGATTGAAGCCAAGTCCCCATCCCCCTGATAGCTGAAAACGATACAATCCGGTTTAACCCTTTTCATCCCGGTGGCAACTGCCGGACCTCTTCCATGAGCTGGCTGAATCATATCGCAGTTAAAATACTCATCTGCGAACACCGAACAACCCACCGGTGCAATCCCGATGGTCCTTTTTCTTATTCCTAATTCCTCAATCACCTCAGCCACTAACCGGTGAATCACCCCATGACCACATCCGGGACAATATCGCATCAAGATTTCGGTTAAACCTTTTGTCCTTTCAAAAACTTTCTTCTCCATAAATCCTCCAAATTCAAATATAGCCTGTAGCTTGTAGCCAGTAGCTTTTTCTAAAAAATCTTCTACTTCGAATCAATCTTTCATAATACTTTTAACTACCTCCAAGACCTCCTCGCCCGTGGGGATTCCACCTGAAGGCCTGCCGTGCAGGTAGACTTTGGCTTTACCTTCAACTGCTAATCTCACATCCTCGACTAATTGACCCAGACTCATCTCCACAGTCAGGATCTTTTTAATCCTCTCAGATAGTTGGCTAAGGACTTTAGTTGGGAAAGGCCACAAAGTGATAGGTCTTAAAAACCCGATTTTTATACCCTCTTTTCTACCCAAAATCATTGCCTCTTTTGAGATGCGGGAAGAAGTGCCGTAGGCGACCAGAAGGACCTCTGCATCCTCAACCTGAACCGTCTCATATCCTACCTCTTTCTCCTCGATCTTTTTATATTTCTCTTCTAATTTTAAAGTCATCTTCTCCAAATATCCAGGCTTTAGATCATAAGACCTTATCACTCTTCTTTCCCGACCCTCTGCATTTCCCAAAGCCCACTCTTTTTCAGGTAATTTAGAAGGCTCAACCGCTTCGAAGTCGAACTCTATCGGCTCCATCATCTGCCCTAAAAGCCCATCTGTGAGAACCATAGTGGCTATCCTATACTTTTCAGCTAAATCATAACACCTTTTAGGGAAATTACCCATCTCAGAAACTGAGTTAGGTGCCAAAACTATCACCCGGTAATCTCCATGTCCACCTCCTCTGGTGGCTTGAAAATAATCACCCTGAGCAGGTGCAATATTCCCCAAACCTGGCCCTCCTCGCATCACATTAGCATAGAAGATGGGGAGGTTGGCACCTGAGATATAGGAGATCCCTTCCTGCTTCAGGCTTATTCCCGGACCGGAGGAGGAAGTCATAACTCTGGCACCACAGGCAGAAGCGCCGAAAAGCATATTTATAGCCGCAACTTCACTCTCCGCCTGAATGAAAGTTCCTCCAACCTCAGGCAGTCTCCAGGAAAGATATTCCGGGATCTCATTCTGAGGAGTGATCGGATAACCGGCAAAAAATCTGCATCCAGCTCTTACCGCCCCTTCAGCTAAAGCCTCATTCCCCTTCATCAACAACTTCTCACCCATCTTTAAACTCTCCTTTCCTCTGGATCTCCTACGGATCTAATTTCGGACAAATTCGGAAAGTTCATCTTAAAATCCATTACTTATAAACCTCTATGGCTACATCCGGGCAGACTAAAGCACACAGAGTACAGCCAGTGCATTTTTCCGGTTTGACCATTATAGCAGGATAGTATCCGGTGTGGGAGAACTTCTCTGACATCTCTATAACCTTGTAAGGACAGGCTACCACACAAAGCTCACATCCTTTACATCTGTTGATATCTACTTCAATTCTAGGCATCCTTACCTCGTCTGACCTTAAAAAGTAAAAAGATTAGCTAAATTTAAAAAAACAAGTTTGAAAAGCAAGCCTTTTTGTAACTTTTTTCACAAACTAAAAAACCGCCATAAATAAATTAACTGGCGGTTATCAAGTGGTTCAACTTCAATCGATTAAAAAAACCTCAAACCAATAAAAAAATCATTTATAAATCTCAGCCTGATTACACTTACACACGTTCACATGTCTTCCCCTGAACTTCCAGGTCCCGGTCTCATTTTTGATCGATTCAACATACAGGATGCTCTGTTTAGCCCCACCGCATTTGGTGCAATAAACCACCTGCTTTTCCTTTTTCACCTTATCTGCAAAGGTCCTCTGTTTTCTGGGCATATTCCTCCTTTAAAATCTGAATTTTAATTCCTGAATTAACCTTTCACATTCTTTTCTGATGAGCAGAGCCTGATAAATTAGCTCAGCTTTTTCAGACTGGGGCACCTTTTTAATCAAAGCCTCCTTAAATTTTTTCTCTGCCACTTTGAACTTCCCTAATTTTAGAGACCTGATCCCCTCTAAAAAAAGCCTATCGCCCTTTTGCTCTGACATATCTCAACTTAAAAACGATTTTGTATCAAAACTTATTTGTAAATAAAATAGTCATCATCTTAATTTATTCAAAGTCTTTTCTTTTTTTAGAACCTTTCTGAACCTCTCTAAATAGGGCTCTACTTTGTATCTATTCTGTTTTAGATAGTAGATCAGGGAGGCGGTAAAGAATTCATCCTCTTTTGTAGGTTTAGCCTCCAAGTTTTTTAATTGGTAATCCAAGATGGTAAGCAGATGATCCTTGGGTTTATAGAAATAGTCCATAAGATCAAGCTGATAGCTTAAAACTTTCTGATACCTGCCCTTAAGATCAGTCTCCCCTCTATCTAAAGCTCTTATCTCCTCTTTTAACTTGAGTAAAGATTCATCCAACTGCACGAAATCGACCAATCCTAAAGGAGTATACTCCCAGCCTCTCCTTCTCAGATTCTCCCTTATAAAAGAGTTTGCCTGCAATAAGATTTTCATCCCTTCCTGTCCTATGGATCCGTTCTCGGAATAAAATCCTTGTTCCTTACCGATCATCTCCCCATAAGTTTTCATCCTTTCAACACATTCGATTACCCTCTGGATCTGCTTTTTCTTAATTGTTCTGGAGTTAAGCTCCACCCCTTCAATTCTTAGCCAGTTCTCCAAACCTTTGAACCTGTCTTTTATTAGCCAGAAATTTCTACTTTTGCCCCGGACTATATCCTCCAGATGGTCGATCTTCTGATCAATTAACCATTCCTCCTCCTCTTTTCTTACAGTCTCCCCTAAAAATCTATCCATCGATTTTTTCAAACTCTCAAGTAACTCTACTACTTCCATCAGCTTATTCCTCAGTATATTTTTCTAAATTGCAGTTGAACTGTACCAAAAGCTTTTCCAATCTATCAGTTTTTATCTCCAAGCTTGGTTTTTTTACCGGCTCGATCAGCCCGGCCATCAAAAGCCCAGCCAAATTTTTTAGAGTCTCAATCCTATCTGTTTTCGAATCCTCCAAGATCTTTTTGATTTCTCGATGGCCATCCACTAAGGTTAGAAGATCCCATTCAGTTGATTTAAGATTAATATCTTTTCCCCTTTCATCCTCAGCCAGAGCCAGGCCCAAGACTGTCTCAAAGGGCGGCAGCTTTCTCTTTAATTTTTCTATCTCATCTAACCTTCTAATGCCCTCCAGGATCAGATTTTCTGTGGAGATTTTAATAGTTATCTCCTCCTGGGTAGGGAATCTGTTCTCGTAGAATTTAAAATTCCCTTTCCCCCATTTGAGAAGATCATAGATCACCTCTTCCACCTGCAGACGCACCAACCCCTCTAACTGTTTTCTGGTGATCATATCTGCCTTGATAAGAAGTTCTCCTATCCTTTTCTTGCCTTTAAGCTCTTTCTGGGTTTGAGTGATCTTTTGTAACTGAGCCGGGGTTATTTCCCCCTTCTTAAGAAGCAGCTCCCCTAATCTGAGCCGGTTATATGGATTGTGGGCAAAGATTATGCTCCCCTCCTGGAAATAGACCATTATCACATCCTCACCCTTCTGCACTCCTAAGGTTCCGCTTTTCCTGCAGGAACTCAAGAGCTGAAAGATGTCCGAGAGCTGAAATTTCTCTACACTACCCTGAAGTTCCATAAGTTCTGTTCATCAGTTTGAGTTAAGATTATTTAGATAATCTATTTTCTTAGTTCGGAATCTAAACCTAAATCCTTAAGACCCCTCCTGATCTTATAAATAGATTTGAAGTTATTAATATATATGACAAAGAGTAAAGCCAGGTTTCACTACAACTTGTTTTCTATTGAAAAATTATTTCTATAACTGCCTCTTAGTCAGGTTTTGCAACTTGTTGTCATTCAAAGTAGAAAACTGACCAAAAGGCAGTTTATTCTAAAAAAGGTAAGGGTTAATTCTTTAGAACAGCCCGAATTTTTTCATCCGGTCCCTGAGGGTATTACGGCTTACTCCTAAAAGCTCCGCTGTCCTGACCTGATTCCCCTGGCAATGCTTTAAGGAAAGATCAAAGATCGTTCTTTCTAAGGCTTCCTCTAAATGGTCGTAGATATGCCCGTCCGAATTAGCTAAGATCTTAAGGAAAAAAGGCTCTAAAACTTCTGAGAAAAGTTTGTGGTAATCTCTCTTGATCTTCTCGAAATCTATCTCCAGTCTTTCCTTACTCTCGCTGTAAATGGGAAAATGTTCCGGCAAAAGTAAGCCACCCTTGCTCATCACCACCGCGGTGTGGATATTATTCTCCAGCTCCCGTACATTTCCGGGCCAGGGATATTTCATCAAAACCTTCACTGCGGAATCAGAGATACCCTCCACCTTTTTATCGATCAGCCTAATATATTTTCTAAGAAAGTAATCAGCTAAAAGAGGAATATCGGACCTTCTTTCTCTCAGAGGAGGTAAATAGATCGATACCACTTTTAGCCTGTAAAAAAGGTCAACCCTGAAGCTCCCTTCTTTAATACAATTAACTAAGCTCTTGTTAGTTGCGGCAATCATCCTCACATCCACTTTTATACTCTGGTTACCACCAACCCTCTCAAACTCCTGTTTCTGTAAAACTCTTAGCACCTTGCTTTGAGTCATCAAACTCATATCAGCGATCTCGTCCAAGAAGATAGTTCCCTTATCCCCCTGTTCAAATTTCCCAAATTTCCTCTGATAGGCACCAGTAAAAGCACCTTTCTCATAACCGAAGAGCTCTGATTCTAAAAGTGTCTCTGGCAGAGCTGCACAGTTAACTGAGAGGAAAGCTCTATCTTTTCTTAAACTATTTCGGTGAATGGCTCGAGCTACTAACTCTTTGCCGGTTCCGCTTTCACCCATTATCAAAACCGCAGCATCCGTAGGAGCTACCTGACCAATGAGTTTGGCTATCTCCACTATCTCCGGACTTTTTCCTACGATCAGATCCTCTTCCTCTTCTGGTCTGTCATCTCTACCAAAGCCGGATGAATCTCCTCCTCTTTTTTTCTCCTGCAGAGCTTTATCCACGATCTTAGCCAACTTCTCTAACTGAAAAGGCTTGGTGACAAATTCATACGCCCCATGTTTCATAGTCTCTATGGCCGCCTCAGTGGAGATAAACCCGGTGATTACTATTACTGGAATTTTCAGTTCCTTCTCTTTTATCTCCTTCAGAATTTCAATTCCTGACATCTCCGGCAGATTTATATCCAGCAAGACTAAATCCGGCTTCAGATTGTTTATAGTCTCTAAAGCCCCTCTACCATCAGAAAGGGTATGAAGTTTTAAGCTTTCTGAGTTAAAATAACTGTTCAGGGAATCACAGATTTTAGGATCGTCTTCGATTAAGAGGATTTGTTTTCATCGTCTCGATTTTTTTTAAGAAAGTCCTAATCTATTAATCGGCAAAAGGAGGATATTCTTAAAGGGAAATGGGGCTTTAAGGTGGGTTATTATAATAAAAAAGCCCCCTATGGGGCTTTTTAAAAGAGAAAAACTTTTGTTTTTAAACTACTTTCTAAATCTAAGCCTGGCAAAGCCACCCAGCCCCATTAAGCCAAAACCTAAGAGAGCTAAGCTTGAGGGCTCAGGTATGGGAGCGGCTGTTCCACTCCCCTCACCATCTGGACCTGTAGAAAAGTATTTAGCAACAAAATTGGGGTCTGCAATCTGAGCAAAATCATCTGCATCAAAGATCGAGGTAACATTGGTCAGATGAATACTGAAAGCCATTGGTCCTACAATATAATCGTTTACGAATAGGTTCTGAGCACCTGAGGCTACCCATCCTCTGTTATTAGCTTGCGGGTCAAAAACTTCCACCCTGAAGAATCCATATCCTGGAGCCTGTTGGTCATAATCAATACTATAATCAGAAGTAACCACCAGATCCCCGTTAATGGCAGTATAAACATTCCCGGAAACTGAACCATCTACTAAATTTAAGCTATTCCCCACACCAGTTATGGAGGCATTAATTGTCCCGTCAGCCTTAAAGAAAAATGCACGGATAACCGGATTGGTTAAAGGATTACCCGCTAAAACCGAAGGGACTGAAGGTGAGGTGTTATCGATTAAAAAGCTAACATCTGCAATACCAAGACCTAGGTCGATATCACTCACCCAGGCAGTAACAGAACCGGTTAGAATACTCCCGTCACTTGCCGTTCCATAAATACCAAAGGTGGAAGTAGTTACACCCAAAGCAGGAACGCTTAAGCTCAAAAGCAACCCTAAAAGAATAACTAACTTTTTCATTTTCACCTCCTAACTTAGAATAAAATTACTTTTTTTTCTCAAATTCATAAAAAGCAACAAATATGCCAAAATCTACATTAATAAGTCGTTAAATAACAGTAGGTTACAGAGTTCAATTTCTATACAGTTAAGCAAACTGTCCAAATCAATGACATAATGATATTTTCTTTCTGTAAGTATTTATATTATAAGGCGTTATTGGATTACGAAGAACTGGACAGCTTCGTATGCTTTGATGGGAGAAGAGTTATAAAAGAATTATATATTTTTTCATTTAGAGTATTTCATCTTTTTTAAGCTTATATTTCTCCATCAATCCATAAAGAGTTGTTCTGCTGACATCTATATATTTAGCCGCATTAGAAACATTCCAATCGTTGGCATTAAGAGCTTCCATTATAGCCTCTTTTTCAGCATTTTCTCTTATAGATTGCAAGGAGAGTGTTTTTTTTGGTTCCTCAGTCGGACTGAGCCCAAGGTCAAACGGGGTTATCCTTTTACTCTGACACATTATTATTGCTCTTTTGATCTTATTTTCTAATTCCCGGACATTTCCTGGCCAGCCATATTCTTTTAACTTCAAAATGCTTCTGTGACTGAAAGAAAGATTACTTTTATTAAATTCCTTAGAGAAGATGTTTAGAAATGCATTAGCTAAAATTATCACATCTTCATCTCTGTCTCTTAAAGGGGGAAGGAGAATAGTTATAACACTCAACCTGTAGTAAAGATCCTCCCTGAACTTTTTTAATTGAACCTCTTTTTCCAAAGGCTTGTTAGTAGCCGCAATTATCCTCAAATCCAAAAGGATAGGCTCTTTCCCTCCAATCCTTTCTATCTGGTGGTCCTGAAGAAACCTTAAAAGCTTTACCTGCAGAGATAAAGGAAGCTCCCCTATCTCATCTAAGAAGACTGTCCCCCCCTCCGCATACTCGAATTTCCCCTTTTTCTGCGTATAAGCGTCGGTAAAAGCACCTTTCTCATGTCCAAAAAGTTCTGATTCTAAAAGGGTCTCCGGGATAGCCCCGCAGTTGATAGTCACAAAAGGCTTGTCCTTTCTTAAGCTCTGACGGTGAACAGCCTTAGCCACCATCTCCTTACCAGTTCCGCTCTCTCCGGTGATTAGCACAGTTACATCTGGAGTGGCAATCTTTTTTATGGTCTTAAAGACCTCAACCATTTTAGAACTGGTGCCGATTATTTCCTCAAACTTTTTCTCCCCTAATCTATCTGTTAGCTCTCTATTCTCTCGCTCTAATCCCTGAATATGAAGAGCTCTTTTGATGATAATCTTTAGCTCTTCTAAGTCTATTGGTTTTGTATAGAAATCGCAGGCGCCTGAGCTTATAGCCCTTAAGGCGTTTTCCTTCTCCCCATGCCCGGTGATCATTATCACCTTCAAAAGGGGGTCTATTTGCAGAAGGTCTTCAAGTATATCCAAGCCATCTTTCTCATATTCATAGGTGGAGAGAGCAATGTCCAATGCAACAAGATTAGGTTTTTCTTTTCGGGCAAGTTCTAAAGCCTCTTCCGCATTTGAAGCTAAAAGGATTTCATACTCGTCCTGCAGTGCCCAGGAAAGTTGAGTCCTTATCCCCTCCTCATCGTCTACTATCAGTATTTTCTCTTTTCCCATCTAAGCCAATCTCCAGACACAGAATACGTGCCTTATAAATTAAACTTCTTATAAAGGGAGCTCCACTCTAAAGGTGGTTCCTTTCCCCTCTTCACTTTCTACTGAGATCCTACCTTCATGCAATTCCACTATCTCTTTACACTGAAAAAGACCTATCCCCAGACCCTTCTTCTTGGTAGTCTGAAAAGGCTTGAAAAGATGGTTTCGAATAAAATCCCTGGACATACCTGCGCCGGTATCAGAAACTTTTACCCGGATTAGAGCGGTTTCTTCGTCAGACTCTGTGATTATAGACAAGGTTCCTCCCTGTGGCATAGCTTCTAAAGCATTGATGATTAGATTCTGAAAAACCTTCTCCATCTGAGCCTGATCACATCTCAGCGCAGGCAAGGTGCCAAAGTTTAGGATCGTATTGACCTGGGTAAAACTTGAGACTTTTATCCTATTCAGAAGGTTTTGCAAAATCTTATTCAGGTCACAGCTTTTGAAGTCTAATCTTATCCCCTCTGAGGCTGAGGAGAGCTTGCTCATCAGTCTTTTCATCCTTTCAACTGTATCTGATATGGTTACCAGGGCACTTTTTTGAAAATCAGGATTTTTGAGCCTTTCCTCGGCATTCTGTAAAAGTAGCGAGAGCATGGAGACAAAGTTCTTCAGATCATGCAGGATGAAGGAGGAAAGTTTGTTGAAGGATTCCATCTCTTTGGATAAAATCAGCTCCTGGCTGAGCTTAGAATTTAAGACCGCAATAGAGGATTGATGCGCCACTCCACCTAAAAAAGAGAAATCTTCTTCTGTAAATGGCTGATTACCTCCTTTGGGTCCCAGAAACAGAAGTCCCACCAAATTCCTCTTGGCTATCATAGGGACGCAGATCTCCAACTTCAATTCCTCTGCTAACTTCAAAAAAGAGCTCTCTTTTTCGGATGAGGATTTATCAAAACCTATCTCTTTTATCCCTATCGGCTCCCCATAGCGAAAAATCCAATCCAAGAAATCCTCTTCCTTCTTTATCCTCAGGTCAAAAGAGCTCTCTTTGGGATAGGCTAAAGATAGAGCACCCTGGGGTTCAGAAAGGAGGATTATGATATTTTCAATCCGCAGGTTAACAGAAATTATCCCTTCCACCTCTTTGAGGATCTCTTCTAAGTCCAAAAGAGAGGCGATGTTTTCGCTAAACCTGGTCCATTCTGCCCTATAATCCACTTTTCCTTTATAAAAGCTCTGGTCCACAAATCTCTTCACCCTTTCTTTGATCGAGCCAGAAACGACTAAAGCAGATAAGATCCCTATCACCAAAAAAGCGGCCAGTATGGATAAAAATACGCTCAGGTTAACCCCAAATGACTGAATCACCTTAGCCACCAACCCTACCAGGATTAAATATCCTCCGATTAGGGCCACCACCACTGAGGAATAAACCATCTCTCTGGTGATTTGGATTGAAGTAGCTTTTTCTCTGAGATACCGGGCTAAGCCTATCGCCCATAAAATCCCCAGCACACCCCAGCTCAAAAAGATAAAACCTGGAATCCGGGCAGATAGAAACCCGGAGGTGATCAGATAGATAAGCAGGACTAAAAGAGCTAAGCTAAAGATAAAAGGCAAAGCTAACTTTTTTTTCTGTGCCTGAATACAGGAGTGGAAAGTTTTTTCCAGGTTTAAAATCGATAAGACTGCACCAGCCAAAAGAAAGATTAAAAAAAGCTCACTTTTGTCTGCAAAATAAAATACCAGATCCCCGAAGATATCTTTCTGCAAAAGGATAAGACCCCTTTTTATCTGCCAGAAAAGAAAGATAAAGCTAAGGCAGAAAAAAGGGATAAAGGTGAGCATTCTTTTTTTAAGCTCAGTTTTTGAATCCTCTCGAGCCAAAGTGGAGGAAAAAAGTATCCAGAACGGAGGAGTAAAAATAATCCCGCCAGCTAAAAGGTAGAAACTGAGATGAGCCTGGGCTGGAGCTATCTTTAAAGAGAGCCAGAGATACCCTGAGAGGATAAAGGTAAATGAAAGATTTAGAAGCAGAAAAGAATTTTTGCTTATCCCTCTGGCTGATTTTAAAAACACCCAGAGCTCGCACCCTAACAAGAACAAAAGGGAAAGACCAATTACTATCTGGTAGAAATTAAACATTCACACCTTTCAAGAAAATATACCCCCTCTTTTCTCTTTCGTCAAAGACTTTTTTCTCTTAAGGCTGAAAGCTTTTAATCCAGACCCTGATCATAAAGATAGAATCGGGTGAGGGTGGAAATGAGGATATAGATAGCTATCATGGAGATAGCTATCCCGAAGACCAAAATCAAAAAGATAATCTCCGGGTTGAACTTAGAGATAAGAAAAGCCGCTCTTCTATTCAAAAAGGTAAAGGGGAGACTTAAAAGATTGGGCAGTAATACAAAAAAATAGGTGCTGAAGAAATTCCTCTTATAGATTGAAACACTTAAACCCAAAGCCGAAATGATATTTCTGCCACTTAAGATTATCGCAGGAATAGTAAAGGCAAAAAGTCCATAGAAAAGTACTCCTGACCCCAGGCTCAAAATCTCAAAAGCTAACTCTCTTTTGAAGCTTCCTTCCAGAAACCCCCTACCTACCCTGGAAATAAAAAAGAACCAACCTAAAAGAACTGCAGTCTCTATTACCCATATTCCTAATAAAAAAAGATATTTGGAAAAAACGACCTTAAGCCCTTCAGCAAGTTCGATTCTTTTATCTTGCAAAAAATAAGAGAAGAAAAGATAGGTTGCCCAGCCAATGGTGATAATACCAAAGATTCCTCCCAATAAGAGATTAGCCCTGGAAAAAATCTTAGGTAGAAAAAGAAAATAGACCGGATAATGCAGGACAAACTCTCCCATAAACCTTTTAATCATAGGAACAAAGGCAAAGGAAATTAAAGGAGAGTAGAAATAGACCAGGGCTAAAAGCAAAAGGAGTTGGGCTAAAGCATATAAAAGAAAAGGTAACCAGAGGAGCGGTTTTTTAAAGGACTTTAATCCAGCCAGGTATATGGAGAAAAAAAGATTGATTTTCTGTAGAAGAGTCATCTTCACTCCGAGAAATGGAGACTACGTCTGGCGTAGCCACCCTAAGATAAAAATTAAAGGATCCAGCAGACCAAATTAGACGGTTCTGAGACCTGCCCCTCCAGATCATAAACCCGGATATAATAACAATATTTAACTCCGACTTTAAGCTGAGAATCATTATAGCTGGTAGTAGATTGCTGGCTTATAATAGCTATACTGGTGGTATCAATATCTCCCAGAGTTGTGTCTATTTCCACTCTGAAAATCTGATAGAAGTTGAAATCGTAATCATAGTTTTGGGACCAGGAAATTCTCAAAGTGGTGCTGTCAACCTGAGATAAGGAAACTACCACCGTATCTGGAGGCTTATTTTCTAAAGTGGTGCCACTTTCCACATTACTCCCGCTGAAAAGTCCGGATTGGTCATAGACATAGATTCTATAATAATAAGCAGTCCCGGATGAAAGCCCGGTATCGGCATAGCTGGTAACTGTGCGGGAAAGAATGGTACTTATCAGAAGAGAACTAGTATCTACTGAACTTGTTTCTTCCCGATAGACCCGGTAAGAATAAAAATCGTTATCCTGGCTTTGTGTCCAGTAAAGGGTTAAAGTAGACTGAGTAGCAGAAGAAGGAGGGAAAAGGATTACCGCTGATGGAGGAGCTTGAATGGTAACTTTTCCCGAAGCAGTAAATGAGGGCGCCTGGTTACCAGCCTCATCTTTAAAATGGCCCACAACCAAAGCATCTTCCATCTCTAAATTTAAAGGTATAAGATAATCCAACTCATACACCCCATCCTGAGGAGTTTGATCTCCATTACTCCCATCATCATAAAGCGTTATATTGGTAGAACTTCCTAAATCTACTGTGGCTACACCTAATGACTCTCCGCTTTCCAATCTGAAATGGATAGTATCACCCGGACTTTTAGGTTCTGCCTGAGTATCCTCAGTTAAGTTCAATATCTGAGCCTGGGTATCTAAGATAATTTTATCCTGATAAAAGCTAAAACACTCATTCCCGTCCTGGTCTTTATATCTTACATATACTATCTTTTCACCATCCCCTGATTCCAAAACCCAGCTTCGAGTGGGTGAGAAGTTCTCCCAGGAGGAGTTTGAAAAAAGAGAGTCATTTCCTATGAGCATAAAGGAGGTAGAAGTTGGAGCGATCAGCCTTAAGCTGACATTAAGGGAATTGGTCAGTTTGCGGTTTTCATTTATAATTATGCCATATAAATTGGGCCTGGCAGAGACCACCCTGGATTTATATCCTTCAAAACCATTTTTATCCAGAGCAGAGAGCTGATAGAAATATTCCTGGTTATTCTTTACTGATCTATCCGTGTAGTGGGTGACCAGGGTAGAATCATAAAGAGTTGGAGTAACTCCACTTGAATCTGCTCTATAGATTTTATATCCCCCTATCCCTGAGGTATCGTCTATCGTCCAGCTCAGCTCGATCCTCTGATCCCCTACCTTTAAAACGACCTCCTTAGGAGTTGGAGGAATAAAGAAATCTTCATCCGGGCTGGTTGGACTTTTTATCTTCCTTTCACATCCGTCTAAGAGTAAAAAACAAAACAAAAATAGAATAAAAAATTTTCCCCTCATTTTTTTCTCCTTTTAGAAATTCTTGACTAAGCTTAATTTTACCCCTCCGTTTTCTGGCTCAAGTGAAATTGAGCTACTCACGCTCAAGCCATCTTTGAAGGAAGGGAGAAATACTATGGCATCCATAAGATTGAATCCCCAGGTGGCGGCCAGTAAAACCAGGGTAGTCCTTCTAAGATTTTCCGCATCATATGCCTCCCTCTGTTTTTGATCTAATATCTGTTTGAGCCTGTTTATCTCCTCCGCACTTCTTGCCGCATTGTAATCATTTTTTGCTGATACATAAGCATCATTCTTATTGGAGAAATTATCATCTGCTATCACATAAGCTATGGCTGTCCCTAAGACTGAAAAACTAAAGAGGAAAGCTTTCTTCCTCTCCCCGTAGTAATATTGACCCCATCCGGGGATAAAAGCCGACCTTAAAGCTCCCTTTAATCTGGTTTTAGGAACAAGGGTAATAGAAAGAAGTTTAGGTGTGCTCCCATCTAACCAGATATGGGTTGACCAGCCCTCATAACCCTCTTTAAAAGCTTTAACCCTGTAACTCCCTTTTAAGCCTAAAGGAAGAGTTGCTGGGGTGGTGGCAACCAAGCTATATTCCCCCTCTAAGAAGACTGTTACCCCAGAGGGAACTGAGGTGATGACCAATCCAGCCTCGGATTTTGCCTCTTCCTCCTGAGGAAAAGCCGGTTGAAAAAGAAAAAAAACCAGAATTATAAATCCGATTTTGGATCCAGATGACCAGATTATTCTGCTAACTCTTGAAAACATATTCACTCCTTAGATAACTATTCCTCTTTGAAAACCTTAATCAAAATTATTTAAAAATACATTCCAGAAAAGAATAAAGCAAGTTTTTTTTTAAATTGGGGAAAATAAAAAAGCACTGCCTCTGACGGGACTAAAAACATATACTTAATAGGCACCTTTCCCTGTGGCTACCACTAAAATAGTCTTGAGCAAGATCCTAAAATCTTTTACTATGGACCATCCCCGAATATAGTTCAGGTCATGATCTATTTTTAATTTAACATCCTCCATTGAAGCATCATACCCATTCTCTACCTGCGCCAGACCTGTTATGCCGGGTCTAACTTCAAGTCGATGAGGATACCCTTCGACCTTTTGTATAAAATCTCTAACAAAATAATACCTCTCCGGCCTGGGCCCTACTAAACTCATCTCTCCTTTAAACACATTGAGCAACTGGGGAAGTTCATCTATCCTGGTTTTCCTCAACACCCTTCCGATATTAGTAACCCGGGGATCATCCCTTTTAGCCCAGATAGGACCACATCCCTTCTCCGCACCCACTACCATGGTTCTGAATTTATATAGATAGAAAGATCTACCGTAAAGATCCTTTTCCCTTCGTTCGCCTTTTCTTTCCTCTTTAGTCGTTTTTATCTCTGAGATCCTCCTCTCCTTTTTTCTTCTATTCAGCCCTACTCTTTCCTGTCGGAAAAAGATCGGTCCAGCAGAATCTAACTTAATCAGTAGGCCCACTATAAAAAACAGAGGCAAGCATAGCAAAAGCCCTACTGCCGAACCCAGAATATCTATAATTCTTTTCAGGAGTTCTTCAGCTTTATCCAGATAATATGCCCCTAAACCTTTTTCGGTTTTTTCCTCAGGCAGCAAAATAAAAGTTGAGATATAGAAAAGAAGATATAAAGTTGATAGAAGATAATCTTTAATCCAAAATGAAATTTCAGACTTTGAGGAAGTTAACTTAATTTCTGGTCGAGCGATGGCTCTATCATCAATTCCACCAGAGATTTTCTTAAATTTCTTATCGTATTTTTTTTGAGAGAATATAGTTATAATATTAGACAACCTTGTTACCTCCACGCCAGATTTTTTTTAAACTCCTGATATATTTGGTGATATTTTGAGCAAATAAACTGCCACCTGATTAAGATTGAATCAGACAAAAATTCAGAACTTTAGAGAAGTTATTTAAAATTAATAAGTTTAAGTTTAACAACGCATTACGTTTGTGATTTTTTGCACTTCGGGGTAATCAAAAAATAAGACTTTTTTTATCCTATTCTGGATAAAAAGCTTTAAAAAAATAAGACTTTTTTTATCCTATTCTGGATAAAAAGCTTTAAAAGTATAAGAATTTTTTTATCCTGTTCGGATAAAGATGAGAACCTCTTTTATGCAAACCATTACATATTTTAGGTAATACCTTACATTTGCAAGATCTTACTTAAGTCCAAAAGGGAGGCGATATTCTCACTAAACCTGGTCCATTCTGCCCGGTAGTCCACCTTCCCTTTATAAAAGCTCTGGTCCACAAATCTTTTCACCCTTTCCTTAATCGAGCCAGAAACAACTAAGGCAGACAAAATCACTATTGCTAAGAAAGCAGCCAAGATGGCTAAAAATTTCGCAGACCCCTCAGTGGGATGTGTACGCGGGGAGGACAGAAGTATTTCAACCCTTCAGGAAAAAAACCAATCCGCCTAAGGCGGATTGGTTCAACTACAAGATGGGCAATCACTTAAAGGCAAGACGATTTAACAGCAAAGCTTTTATAAATGATTCAAAAGAAATAATTAAAGTTTTTATTAACTTTTATAAATATTTTACTTGACAAAAATATATGAATATATTATATATAATAAAGTCTTATCGAGGGAGTGATAAGCGAGGGTGGGGGGCGTAGATGGACTTCTTGCACCGCTTCTAAACGTCCTAAGTTATCAATTTTAAAAAGAGAATATCTGTATGTGCAAAAATAACGAGGGATTATTGCATAAAAAAATAAAAATTTTTGGCTGTATCCCTTTAGTTATTATTACTGTTATTATTTTATTCTCTTTAACTGTTCAAGCTGAAGACAGATATAAAGGGACTTTTAACCCAGGTGACAGTCTTAGATTTCAAAGCCCATTCAAAGATAACCACAAAAGCAAAATCCAATCAAAGCTCAAAAAGAACACTCACCAAAAAATGCCATTGCCTATCCTAATAGATCCACGAAATACCAGCATTGTGGAGAGCGGGTCTTTGGGGGTTAATGTGAGGCTTTTAGAGGGAGAAGAACCCTGGGTAAGCTATTTTCTTTCAGCCACCCAATGGGACTGGAAGGTGAGAAAGCCGGGGAATTATGCAGGAAAATGCTTGGTTGGCAAGATAACAAGCAACGTGGATGTGGTTATACACTTCGAGGGCTTTGAAGACCTTAGCTCCACTAATTCTCCCACACAAAATCTTGAAACATATTATTCAGCTACCCTTTTTGACTTGACAATTGATCAGATGGTGTGGAAAAAAGCCTCCGATTTTAATGCCCATGACTTAATAATCCCTCAAAGCCCCATAGATCCTATTTACTGGAGTTTATGGAATAAGGTCTCGGTAAAAAATAATATATCAGCAGGTGAGTATTCAGATGATGCCTTTGTAACATTTGTAATACTGAATACTAAAACATGGACTGATCCAGAAATACCAACAGGACCATAAATATGATGAAAAACACAAGTGACAGTTACAGAAGTCCTTTAACCTCAAACTTTAACACAAATATGAAGGGAGGTGACAAAATGAAAACGATTACCAAACATACCTCGATTATTCCCCTGTTAATTCTGGCTTTAGGTTTGTTTATAGGATTCGGCACTTCCGATGCTTTTGGCGTGAGTTTTGGAGGCCATCAAATTAACTTTATAAGTGCATCCTATGATGGAGCAGATGCTACCACATTCACTTATCAGGTCATTGCTGCGGCCAACCCGGACACGACAATCAGGCTTGATTACTGGATACTGGAGTTGGATCCGGAGTGTTTTGGTGGAGGTGACATTATTGATGTCAGTGAGTCATATCAGTATGTGGGGCCAGACCCAGCCACCGGTGTTTACGGGATCAAATTTACCGAGCCGTACGCGCCGGGTGAAACTCGGATTGTGTGGTTTAGGCTGCCAGGCGATCTCAGCGCCACTCCCGTCGTAATAGTGGTTAGAACCGGGTGTTCTCACTGGCAAAAAGAGATCACCGGTCCGGATTGCCCTGGATTACCTAAACCTGAACCCGAAGGTGAGGGTAAGTCCCCGGGCTACTGGGGAAATCAGCTTGCCATATATCTAGAGTTAAAAAATGGTAAGTTGAAGGAACCCAATGTGGAGAGTTACGCTCTGCAATACGGATACACGGCTGAAGACGCTTATGCTATCATATTGGCTGGAGAAGGTGGTACTTCTGTGGAGAAATTGCACAGGCAACTTGTTGCCGCCAAGCTCAGCACAGCAGCCGGGTATCTATCGAATATGACTGAACTGCTTGAATGGGGTCAGTATATGGTGGCTCATCCAGAGGAGTTCACAGAACAGGAAATCGTGGATGCAAAAGATTTCTTTGAGTCCCTGCATGATTGAGAAGCAAAAAACATTGTTTTATGTCTGGATAGAGAGGAAATACTTTATCCAGCAGAAGAACACTGAACCGCTCCAGAAATAATAAGTGGAGCATAAAATTGAGAAAAAAAAACGGGGTGACCATAAAAAAATTCCTTGACTAAAACTTAAGGAAAATATAAATTGAGAGGAGGTGAAATAGATGAAAAAACTGATTATAGCAATGATAATAGTGGGTCTTCTTCCGGTGGCAGCATTAGCTCAGCCACCGTTAGGCGCAATAGAGGTTGATAGCTGGGCATATATATGCGATGACTTTAAAGTGTGCACTTGGGTATATCAAAGTGGACCCGGCGCTCCGAACCAGGAGGCATTGGCAAGATGCTTTGCCAGTGGAAAGGGGGATGGCTTCTGCAACAAGGATTGGCTGATCCCATTCAAGGTTCATGCTTCGGTAGCTCAGTGGTTAGAATGGGATTTCACTGGCACCAGATGGGATTGGTTTGTGCGTAAGCCAGGGAACTATGCAGCTAATTGCCTAACTTGGTGGCTTGCCAGCAACCAGGAGGTGGTGTTGGATTTTAAGGGCTTCGGGCCGCTTGTACAGGAGGATCCGAAACCCGACTATCCAGGTACGCCACTGGATATCCCGGTCTACTATTGCTTCGATCCACCAGGAAACGTGCCTCCGCTTAAGGATGATCCTCTCTGGATCCCGGCTGCGGATATGAATCTTGAAGCAAACTGGTATCGCATACCGGATAGCCCGGACTTACACTTCGGCTGGTTCGTCAAGATATGGAACTATATCCACGTGGAAGAATGTAATTCCGCGTGCGAATATCAGAATGATGCTTTCATATCTCTGACTCTGGAGTGTCAAAAGCCCTGGATTGACAGGGAAACCGGTTTGTTCAATTTCTAAGGTATATTTTTTAGCTAGTTTAAGATCGGTCACCCCGTATTTTATAGAAAGGAATTTCTTGAAGATCAGAATCCAAAGATATTGGTTCTTTTTGGTTCTTCTCATACTTTTTGCCTGGACCACAGAGATCCATCCACAGGCCCACCTTTATTTAAGCCCCCTATTGGTGGAGCTCGATCTAGCTCCGGGCGCCAAGAAAGGTTTTACACTACTTCTGAGGAATGAAGACAAGGAAAAAAGTGTTAGCCTGATCGCATATCCCGCTGATATCGAAGAAAGTCAAGCGGGAAGATACAAGATTATGGATAAGGGTGAATCGGAGTTTTCCTGTGCAGATTGGATGCAGCTCAGCGACACCAGCTTCACCCTTGAGCCAGGTTCCTCAAAGGAGATCAAAGTTCTGATGAAGGTGCCCCGGAACGCTTTCGGAGGTCGATATGGTGCAGTTGTCTTCGAGGTTGTTCCAGAGGAGCCCCCCCCGGGCGAGAAATTGGGCTCGGTTAGATACCATTTCAGAATGCCGGCTTTTGTGGAGGTGACTATCAAAAGGTTTGGGGGGCGGGTTAGAAAGGCGGAGATTTCGGACTTTAAAGTGGAGCCCGTTACTGACAAACGTTTACTTGAAGAAATCGGAGCGGCTGCCCTCATTTTCTCTGCATCAGTTAAAAACGAAGGCAATATCCACGTCACTGGTAAAGGGACATTGGTCATCAAAACTAAAGAAGGCAAAACCAAAAGAAGGGTGCCTCTGGGCGGCGGGCGAGGGATCGTTATTCCGGAAGCAACTGTTGATTTTATCTCCTTTTTAAGGAAACCTCCACCAGGGGAATACACAGCACGGGCTATGATAGGTTTCGGTGGTATGAGCCCAGCTGTAGCTGAGGTCCCGTTTACTGTTACCAGAACAAAAAGCTCTGCCTTGGGTTCTTTCAAGGCAGGCTCGTATATAGCCCTGGATATTAAACCGGAAAACCTGGAGATGAAAATTCCACCCAAGGGTTTCAGGGCAGTTACTTTCAGTTTCAGAAATGATGAGCGCGATACGGTCGAAGTAAAAGCGTATCTCAAGGATATAGAGTATGATGAAGGAGGATATCTGGTCCTATTGGATTCCTCTGAAACCGGTCGCTCCTCCAGAGAATGGATTAGTTTAGAGCCACAAGAATTTACTATCGCACCAGAGAAAAGAGAAAGGGTGAAGCTCACCCTGCAGGCTCCTCCACAGGGGGAGGGAGGGTATTATGCCTGCGTGGTTTTCGATGCCCTATTAAAAGGGTCAAAAGAGGGCGCAATTTCAACCCCTTTTCAGATTCCTGTGTTCTTGAGTGTTCCTCCCGATTTGGATAAAAAGGGTGAGATCGTTGATCTGCAAATAGAAGCTTCCGCAGGAAAACCAGCTCTGCTTACAGGTTATTTTCAAAATACAGGCAACATCCATCTGAAACCTAAGGGAAAAATTTCTCTTAAGCTGCTAAAGGAGATCAAGCCCACTGACGACTTTATAATTGTAAGTCGACCGGAATATGAGCAGGTGGGAGAAGTTCCTTTTGAAGAGGTTGAAGGATATGTTTTGCCTGGCGGTATAAGAAAGATGGAGGCAGGTTATCCAGGAGCCTTGGAAGCTGGAAAATATTTAGCAGAGGTTACTATCTCTTATGGAGGTTCAGAACCAGCGAAGTTTGAAAAAGAATTTACAGTTAAATGACCTTTAATTGATTTTTGAAACCGGAGGAGGTTTTCTGATGAGATTTTTTCTTTTTTTCTTCTTTTCTTTTTTTTTATTTATTCTTCCATTTAATTCCCAGGCGCAATTCACCCCCCCTGAATCTGAAAGCTTGGAGGTAATTGAAGAGGAACAACTTTTAATTACGAATGTCTTTTATGAGACTGATGTGAGGGAAGCTTTAGCGGCCATATCAGCCCAGAGCGGGATTAATATTATCCCCGACCAAACTGCATACGGTTTTATAAGTATGGAGCTTATCGATGTTCCTTTTGAAGAAGCTCTGAGAAGAATTTTGTCTCCTTTAGGATTCACTTTTAGAAAAATGGTCGGATACTATCTGGTCGGAGCAGCCTATCCAGACAATCCTTCCTTTCCTCTATTAAGCTCAACAGAGCTTGTTGTTCCTAACTATATAAAAGCGGTAAATGTGTCCAAACTGCTTTCTTCTTTTTACGAACCCTTCATCAAAGTGGATGCTGATAACAACACCTTGACTATTACCGCGTCGCCTGAAATGATTGAAAGAATAAAACAAGATTTGGCTGAGATTGATGTGCCACCACGACAGGTGATGATCCAGGCAGTGGTTACTGAATTCTCTAAAGAAGCGAGAAAGAGCCTTGGTCTGGACGCAGCGTGGTTAGGAACTAGAGGTGACAATCGCGGTTCGGTAATTTTCCCGGTGGGGAATTTGCTCGATAGTACCCTAAGTATCTGGTATTCCAGACCAAAGGATTTTGGGAAATGGAAAGGTAATCTTGAGGTTTCCCTAAGAGCTTTAGTTCAGGACGGGGAAGTAAGAATTCGCGCTAATCCAAGAGTTGCTACTATAGAAGGACAGAAAGCTACTATTCTTATTGGTAAAGATGAGTATTATGTTATAGTTACCGGGATAGCCCCTTACTATTATGGCCAGCTGGAAAGGATACCAGTAGGTATATCATTGAGCTTGGTTCCTTATATTTCGGATAAAGATGAGATCACAGTGGAAATCCAGCCTGAGGTGAGTGATGTTGTCGGAAAGGGTGTAACAGGGCTTCCAGTAGTGAGCAGAAGAACAGTCTCCACTAAAATAAGGGTTAAAGATGGCGAGACCATTGTGATTGGTGGTCTGCTTCAAAAAAGTGAGAGCGAAGTCAGAAGAAAAGTTCCTCTTTTAGGACATATTCCAATATTGGGTTTCTTTTTTAGCAGAACCGATAAAGTTGTAGAGGAGACCGAGACTGTGATTTTTATCACCCCACATATTCTGAGAGAAACTTCTGGGATTGATATTCAAGAGGATACTACTCTTGGAAAGTAAAAGCTTTATTTTAGAGATTTTTCTGCATAAAGATTTCTAATTTTTCTCAAAAAAACTTTTAATTGACTTTGTGCGCGTTACGCTGGAAAATAAATAGGCTCTCACAAAAAAAACTAGAAATTTTTTGACCTTCCTTCTTGCAAAAGGATTAAAAAAATATTATCGACTTAGGGATTTACTTATAGGAATTGGCGTGGATCGAATCGACTATACCAAAGATTAGCACTCCAGAGTCCCTTCAAAAAATAGTTTTTCAGAGCTCTCTGAGCGATTATTCTTTCTTTCTAATAAAAAACCTTATAATTCGACTGAAGATGAAAAGAGAAAAAACGGCGATTAGAAAGACTATCAATCCGGATACCTTATGCAGAAAATCCTCAGCTAATCTCGGACTTACCACATAAGCTCCTAAGGCTGTTATAAAAATGCGGAATATATTCGCTCCTATGGCAATCGGGAAGACCGATAGAAATAGGATGATTCTTTTTAGATTCGACTTAAAAGTAATATAGGCAAAGAAAGCCCCCAAGGCTAAAAGCGAGACTAATGATCTTAATCCGGAGCAAGCCTCTACTACCTCCAAGGAATAATTGGGAAGATGAATGATATTCCCCTGTCTGATAGAAGGAAGTCCAATAAAATGCAGGATATAATAGGTCAGTTTGCTGGATAGAAGCTGCATAGGAAAAGCGATTGAATAATAGATCACATAGGGGATGGGGAGCATAAAGACAAGAAAAGCTACAGGGAACAAAAGTTCCTTAGCCCATTCTTTGCCATTGAGATAAAATAAGAGCCCGAAAAGGACAATAACCAAAGAAAATCTTGCGGAGAAATATTCAGCCCCGGCAGTACCTACGATATAAATCCCCAACCCTGAAAGAAGAATTAAAAATCCCCAGTAGGATCTTTTTCTCTCCAGAGATCTTAATTTATCCCTTTTCCTCCAGATAAGATAGATACAGACTAAAGGAACTAAAAAACCATGAGAATAATTAGGATCCACCCACCAGTCCTTAACTAAACCAATTATCACCTGAAAATAGAGCAGAAAAAAAAGGAAAGCCAAAAGATAAGTTGACCAGTTGAATTTAAAAGCTGAAGCCTTAATTCTCTCTTCCATTTGAACTCTCTTTAAAGGATCAAGAAGCTCTTCTTACTATCTTATTCGATTTTTCTTAAAACATCTTAACATCAATTTTTCAACATATTAAGTATTACAATTTAGGTGATAATATATTATAATTAAATGTAAAGAAACAATGAAAATATCTGCCACCTTTAGCTTATTTTAAACTTTTAAGAAAGAGGTGTAATATGAAGTCTTACCTAAAAATAATATCCTTTTTAATATTAGCAGAGATTTTACTGACTTTGGATATTGAGGCAGAAAATGTTCCACAGGAAACTTATGTCTCTCAAATTGTGATCAATTTGCCCTGGGAAACAAAACCAGAGAAATTAGGAAGAGCTTATTTTTTGCGCGGAGAGGGCGAGGCTATGCCTCCCAAGGAATCTATTGGCTTCACCATATCCCTTAACGGAGATATTTACCTGGTCGATCGGATTAATCATAGAGTTTTGAGATTTAGCCCGGGAGGAGAGTTTTTGCACGCTATCGATTCAATTGATCCTGATATATGGAACGGAATATGTGTCGACAGAGAAAATAATATCTACGTTTCATATGGACATATTCCTTTCGTGGAAGACACCATAAAGATTTATGTGCAAAAGTATAATTCCAAAGGAGAACCTCTTTGTAAATACCAGCTTTTGAAACCAGAAGAAATCTCTAAGTGCATTGAGGATTATTCCTTGTCTCTTTTCTTAGATAGTTTTGATAACCTTTATGCTCAATACCATCCGTTTTACTATTGTGCTGGGATAACTTTTAAGTTTGGGACGCCAGATAGGGAACTACCTTTGGAGATACAAAAAGAATTTTGCCTCGAAGGAGGACTAGGCGGAAATGGTCTGAGGGGAAATAGGTTTTATAAACAGGTTTATTGGCCGCCAGAGGAAGAAGGTATACTAATCACTGATGCGGCAGGTAAAAAAATTAAAACTTTTAAAACGACAGGTGGTTATTTCTTAGGTGCGGATAGCAGAAACAACCTTTACTTTTACTCTCATTGCTTATTAGATGAAGACAGCACAATATATCCTTATTGGATGATTGCAAAGGGTAAAAAAGGAGATCACATTTTAGCTTTCAATAATTATGATGAAGGTGAGAATCTAATTTCCACCATCTATTGGAAACCACCAGTATTTCCAGTCGATAATATATATGTAAATGGATCAGACATTGACCAAGGTAATATCTATGCATTAACCTTTGATGAAATTGGGATCAGGATAATCAAATGGTCGCCGGTGGAGGGTGGGAAATAGTCTTTTAGGTTTTTTTGTCGTTTTATATAACCGAGATTAACTAAATTACCCACATTGAGGGCAAGGTGGATATACTAATTTTTTTAGGGAGTTGAAGATAGAATTGTTCAAACCGACTTCAGTCGGGTCTACGCCACTAAAGTGGCTAAGAACAGTAATCCCACCTTGCCCACAAGGTGGGATATCCCTTTAGTTTTTGACCAATCAAATTCCGATTATTAAAAAAGATGGGCTCCCCATCTTTTTCGGGATAGCCCATCTTCGCTGCTGGGAGAATAGAGAGAAGTACCCTAAAAGGATCTTTTTGAACCAAAACGGTAAGCCAAGGAAATACGGTGAGAATCCCCTAACTTCTGATTTGGCGAATAGGTATAATCTATCTCCCAATTTGAGAACTTGAAACCACCTCCTAAGGAAAGACCAGTTCCTTCAAGATTCTGCGCCGAGGTTTTATATTCATAACCTAAGCGTAAAAATATAGCTTCCTGATACCTGTATTCCATACCCTGTTTTAAAATCGGCTTATCATCCTTGGGCAGATCTAAATCCCAGGCTAAGCTAACCCTATCTTCGAAAATTTTATACCCGACCCCTAAAGAAAACTTGGTGGGAAGAGGCTCTTTCTCCTGAATAAATTTCATTGAGCTCCCCAGGTTAGTGTATGCCATACCTATGGATAATCTTCCTGGCTTGTAGATAAAGCCAAAATCTAAAGCTAAGCTTGAAGCTTTCTCATTCTCCAGCTTCTCTTCAATCCCCTTTAAACCTATCCCTAAAGAGATCGACTGGGAAACTCTATAAGCATAGGCAAAGCCCAAGACTGCCCCATAAGCTGAAAATTCAGAAGTAGGGTTATCCAAAGCATCATACCCCTGAAATTCACCTAAGCTTAAATAAGTTAGAGAAAAACCCAGGGTGCTTTTGGATCTAATTGGCAGAGAATAGCCTAAATATTCGTATTTTATATCCTGATACCACTCGTTATGGACAAAAACAATTTCCTGCTGATTTAATTGAGAAAGTCCGGCTGTGTTCCAGTAGATAGATGTAGCATCATCTGCTATTCCCACAAAAGCACCACCCATCCCCGAAGCCCTGGCTCCTACTCCGATTTTCAAAAAGTTAGCTCCGGTTGTTCCCTTGAGCCCCTCATCTAAAAACCCCCAACTTTTATGTACAGTCAGGGATTGAGCTAATAGGAAAAATAGAAGAAATAAACTTAAATTGATTCTTTTCCTGCAAAACAGGGTTTTTCTGATAAGTTTAGTCAACTTCTCCCCCTTTCCAAAAGGAAAACCGATTGAAGGTTCAGATCAAAAATCTCAAAAAAGATATGGCAATTTATGTGCCTTTCAATCAGTGATCTTTTTATTATCTTCCCTGACACTCGTAACCCTTTTACAGGTAAAGAATTAAACTTTAGCTAAAAAATAGGTTGCCTCCTTTACTATGGTTTTTAAGTGGAAGCTTATAGGAAAATATTGAACAATTTTCAGTTTATTATAGAAAAAAATTCCTTCATCCTTAAGGTCCAAAAAGGGTTACAAAAACTGCACCCATTTTAAACATATCCCTGAAAAAGTCAAGAGAAACTTGTTATCTTCTTTTATATTTTTTATAAAAAGATTATTTTCCGATCAGAAATACCCCCACAAAAATCAAACCCATCCCGACCCATTTATACAAGGAAAAAGGCTCTTTAAAAACCTGCCAGGAGATAAAAACTATCAAAACATACCCGGTGCTCATCATCAGGGGATAGGCAAAAGAAAGATGGGTTCGGGATAACACCACCATATATAAGGCCACGCTGGCTACATAAGAGGAAATCCCCAAGACCACAAAAGGGGTGAAGAAGATCTTTTTAAAATCCAAAAGAAGCAAAAGCGGGTCTATAACTCCGATCCTATTCATCCCCGCTTTTAAGAAAACATGCCCGCCCACATTTAAAAAAATGGCTAAAAATATTATCACCCATTGAAACATGACTCTCTTTACCTCCGCTTATTTTTTCTTTACTCCAAAAGTTAATATACCATAGGTAATTAAAGTCTAAATCTCTTGCTCAAAGGAAGCCGATTAAAAAACAAATATCCCATCACCTTGATCAATTTCCGGATTGGTCTGCTTTTCGACTCAAAAAGTTTCTTTAAAAGCCCAAAGAGTCTTCCTCTTCTGAAAATAACAAAAAGTATGTGAAAATTTATAAAATTTTGACCTTTGAAGATCGAGATCTTGAACCTCTTCTTTATCTGATTTCTATCTAACTCTGGATAAGTACTCATATCTTATTTTTTATCTATTTCATTTTATACAATTTTTAAGGGTAAAAATATCATCCAGATTAGATTAAGTAAAGTAGTTTTTAATATTAATCTTACTTTTGTCACATATATTTTATAGTTTCTCTTTTATCTAGAGAATCATTTTGAATCAACCAGATCAAATCTTTAAAACCTTAAGTAGTTTATTAGAAAACACTTGCTCAAGAATTTACCACTCAAAGATCATTTTAATTTCGATAAAAGTTGACAATCGGATCAATTTTCTTTATATATTATAAAAAGAAAAAGATAGATCAAAGATCAAAGAAGGAGTAAAGCCTATTATAAAGTTCAACCAATTCGTCAGCAAAATAAAAAAAGCTGGCAATGTAGCCGTAAAGAAAGCTCTTCTAAAAAACGGGAGGAATATGCTTTCACATCAGAGTTTGATCGATTTAATTCGTAAAAAACTTTCTATCTCAAAATTTATCATAGTCTCTAATCGGGAACCCTATCTGCATTTTTATGAAGGTGATACCATTCGTCATATCCGCTATGCCAGTGGCTTGACCATAGCCTTAGATTCAATTGCCCGTCTCAGTCAAGGGATCTGGGTGGCTCACGGCAGCGGGGATGCAGATATGGATACTACAGATGATAAAGGAAGGATTATGGTTCCTCCTGAAGATCCTCAATACACTTTAAAAAGGATCTGGCTTTCCAAACAGGAAGAGAGCGGATATTACTATGGCTTCTCCAATCAGGTTCTGTGGCCCCTTTGCCATGTGGCTTATGTCCGTCCAAAATTCGAGTTAGAATACTGGGATTATTATCAGAGGGTAAATCAGCTTTTCGCCCAGGCGGTGATCGAGGAAACAAAAGGAGAAAAAGGGTTAGTTTTTTTGCAGGATTATCATTTAGCCCTGTGTTCTCGCTATATTAAAGAGCTCGACCCAAACCTGACCACTATCCTCTTCTGGCACATACCCTGGCCCAATCCGGAGATCTTCCGCATCTGTCCTTGGAAAGTGGAGCTTTTAGAAGGTCTTCTCTCTAATGATATCTTGGGTTTCCATCTCCTCTATCATGCGGATAATTTCCTTAAGACCGTAGCCTTAGAATTAGAGGCAAAAATAGATTATGAGAAATGGGCTGTTACCCGTGGAGAAAAAAGCTGTTTTGTCAAATTCTATCCCATCAGTGTAGATTATGAGAAAATCTCCTCAAGGGCAGATGAATTGGGGACCGAGAAACAGATCCAGGAATTAAAAAAATATTATCGGATTAAAGATTCCCTTATAGGAATTGGCGTGGACCGAATCGACTATACCAAAGGTATTCCGGAAAGGCTCAAAGCCTTAGACCGGTTCTTCGAAAAGTATCCGCAATATCAGAGTAAATTGACCTTTATCCAGATTGCGGTTCCCAGTCGAGTCCATTTAGATGAATATCAGGATATGATCGACCAGATCGAGAAATTAGTGGAGGATATAAACTGGAAATACTCTCATGCTCATTGGTCTCCCATAATCTATATAAAAAGGCATCACGATTTCAGAGAGATAATCCCCTTCTACAAGATGGCAGATTTCTGCATAGTCAGCTCCCTGCACGATGGGATGAACCTGGTAGCCAAAGAATATATCTCCTCCAAGACCGATTTAAATGGGGTTTTAATTTTAAGCTGCTTCACCGGCTCAGCTCGGGAATTAGAACAAGCATTACTTATCAACCCTTATGACATAGAAAAAATTGCTGATACCCTCAAGGAGGCTCTGGAGATGGGAAAAGACGAAAAAATATCTCGAATGAAGAAGATGCGGGAGTTTGCCTCCGAGAATACCATCTATCATTGGGCTGAGAAGATTATCAGCGATTTAGTCAAATTGTAACAAGATCGATTCATGCACTATTTTTTAGAGAGAGGCTCCATCCGGAAATTAGAGGAAAAAGTTGAAAAAGCTCAAATGATTTTTCTCTTTTTAGACTATGATGGCACCTTAACCCCAATTCAAAAAAAACCGGACTTAGCTTTGTTGTCTTCTTCAGTAAGAAAGACCATAAAGAGTCTATCTTCCTTTCCTCAGATGGTCTTGACCATCATAAGCGGTAGAGCCTTAAATGAAATCCAGAAGCTGATAAACCTGGATAAGGTAAACTATGTAGGAAACCACGGGCTGGAGATGAAGGTTAGATCTTTCCAGGATGAAATTCTTAAAGCTGAGCAAATAAGGGAAAAGATGGTTTCATTCTGTCAAAAAATTAAAAAGAGGACTCAGAGATTTTCTGGCATTCTGGTAGAGAACAAAGGGTTAACTCTCAGCCTTCACTACCGCCTGGCAAAAACGGAACACCTCCCTGAGTTAAAAAAAATAGTCAGTTCAATTCTTTTCCCTTTTAGAAGAAATTATGAACTAAGAGACGGAAAAAAGGTGCTGGAGATAAGGCCAAAGACCAAAAGGAACAAAGGCTGGGCCGTAAATAAGATAATCCGCCTATATAATGCTGAGGGTAAGTTGTACCCTCTATATTTTTATTTCGGCGATGACTTAACCGATGAGGGCGCCTTTCAACTAATAAATTTGAGGAGAGGTTATAGCATTATGGTGGATAAAGAGGAAAAGGGTTCAAAGGCTCACTACTATCTAAAAGACCCTAAAGAGGTTCATCACTTCTTGAGCTGGTTGAAGGACAGGTTAATCCAAAAAGGAAGGAAGAAACCTTCCCGATTTGAACCGTATATTTAAAACAGAAAGATATTCCAGATAGATTTCTAAATTAAAACTTATCCCAGGAGGGGAAAATGCCAGATAATCTAAGTCAATTTCTTGAAGGAATGAGAGAGATATTAATCAGTATCTTAAATTTTCTTCCTACCCTGATCTTAGCTCTAATCCTTCTGATCTCAGGATGGCTTTTGGCAAAATTGATTCGTCTGTTAGTAATAAGACTCTTAGAATTTTTCAGATTTGACCGATTAATAGATAAAGGTCCGCCGGATGAGTTTCGGGAAAAGGACCGGGCTAAGGCTAAGGAGCTGATAGGAAATCTGTTTTACTGGTTTTTAATCTTCATCGTTTTGATCGTGGTGCTGGACGTATTAGGCTTGAATATCGGAGAACTGGTCTTAACCCGTATTTTGGATATTCTCCCCCGGATATTCGTAGCTATAATGATTCTGATCTTGGGGCTGGTCTTGGCCATATTTGCTGGAGTAATAGCCCATACTCTGCTCCTGAATTCCGGGATCAAACATCCTCTCATCTGGGTAAGGGGAATAAGGTGGCTAACCTTAGCCTTTGTGGTGATCCTGGCTATAGAGCAATTAGGGTTGGCTGCTCATTTGATGATCAATTTGACTTTAGTCTTAGCTGGGGCAATCGCCTTAGCCTTAGCCTTAGCCTTTGGATTAGGATGTAAAGATATTGCTAAGGATATAGTAGTCGAGCTCTTTAAGAAGGAAGAGGAAGAAAAATAAGTATGGCTAAATTCCAAAAGGTTGCTCCTTTTAGATTTTATACTTCAGTCCCTTTAGTAGAGCTCACCGGCCAGAAAGCCAAAAATCTTAAGGAGCTTAAGGAGATAATCCAAGAGATAGATGGCTCTTCTATCTATTTCCATACCCATCATTATGTGCGAGAACATCACTTCTTCTCCGAGGAATATCCTTCAGATTTCGCCTATTGGGTAGCAGAAGTTCTCCAGGAAAAACCTCTGGGGGAGAAATTAGCCATTTTGGACCTACGAAATTTCCCCACCATACGCTCCCTAAGAGAAAAAATCGTAGAGCTGATCCAGGACTATCTGGATAAGAGCAATGGTATAAGGGAGGTCCAGCCTGGATTAGAGTTTCATTTTAGCAGAACCATTAGTGTTATAATCTCTACTCCTTACCAGGCAAGCGATCTGATGGAATTCAGAAGATGTTTGGAAAAGGCAGACCTTCATTCCCTTTATTTCCATCTTATGGAATCCCGGCTCCGGGTAACTGGAGAAACGAATGATTTTTCCAGATGGATTCGGGAGAACTTCGACAAAGAAACCTTAGCCAAAGCGATTGAGGATCTGGACCCTTATTTTTACCCCTTGGAGCAAACCAAGGAAAAGCTTCTGAGGATCTTAGCCCGGGAAAGTTACCTGGAGCGGGTAAAACAAAAGCTCTCCAGTTACACTACCAATAGTGGAGTAGGTGAATTCCTTCAGGGCAAGAAAGCTTTTAACCGTCTTAAATCTGGCTTTCAAAAGCTAATGGGTGGAGAATAACTTTTATGCCTGTAAGTATCTTAGATTACGAAAAAGTCATCGGCAAAGAGCCCTTGGAGACCATCTTTAGGATAGCTGAACGACTCTCGGGAAAAAGGGTAAAGATGGTTAACTCCACTTCTGTGGGTGGAGGAGTGGCTGAGATTCTCTACCGCTTTGTTCCCCTGATGAATGAATTAGGGATTGAGACTTTCTGGGAGGTGATAAAGGGTGATGGAGAATTTTTCAATACAACCAAATCCATTCATAATAGCCTGCATGGGAAAGAAGAGCCTTTAACTCCTGAGATGGAAAAGGTTTTTTTAGAGGTCAATCGAAACAATGCCCAGAACATGAATTTCGATGAAGACTACATCTTCATCCACGACCCTCAACCTATTGCTTTAATCGAGGAAAAAAAGAATTATAGAGCGAAGTGGATCTGGCGCTGCCATATTGATGTCTCCTCTCCTTTCGAATCGGTATGGAACTTCATAAAAAGCTACGTGGAAAATTATGATGTTTCCATTTTCTCTGCTCCTAATTTTGCCAGAGTTCTGAAAATCCCTCAATACCAGGTCACACCTTCCATTGACCCCTTAAGCCCAAAAAACAGAGAGGTGCGTCCAAGAGAGATTGAGAATACTCTCCGTAAATATAAAATTGACCCGGAAAAACCTATCATCACCCAGATCTCCAGATTTGATAAGCTTAAGGACCCATTAGGAGTTATCGAGACTTATAAGTTGGTGAAAAAAACTACTGATTGCCAGCTTATCTTAGCTGGAGGAACTGCCACTGATGACCCCGAATCAGTTGAAATTTTGCCTCAAGTGTTATCTCATGCAGAAGGAGACCCGGATATTCACATGATCGAACTTCCTCCCAATTCCGATTTAGAGGTGAATATCTTACAGCGAGTTTCAACCATTATCCTGCAGAAATCTTTAAAAGAGGGATTTGCCTTAACTGTAACTGAGGCTTTGTGGAAGAAAAAACCGGTGGTGGCTTCTGCTGTAGGTGGTATTTCCTTACAGGTGATTCATAACTACACCGGGCTTTTAATCCATTCGATTGAGGGTGCCGCTTATAAGATCAGGTACCTTCTAAACAATCCCGCCCTGGCTAAAAGATTAGGAGAAAACGGATACCAGCATGTGCGGCACAATTTCTTAATAACCCGACATCTCAGAGACTACCTCCTACTTCTTATAGCTCTGGATCATCCGGATGAGAGCATAATAAATCTGGGATAGACCTTGCATACACGAAACCTGTAGTTGCTCGATTTATCGAGTAAAGAAAACCCCATAAATTAGACAACTATATTTTACGCTTATACCGAGATAAACTCTCCAAAATGTCGATAACAAATTTTGGAGGTCTTTTTATGGAGAAGATTAACTATATCATCAAAGAATACGGGGTTTGCGTGGGAAAACAAAGTGAACGGATGGTTGTCCGAAAAGATGGTAAAAGAATTAAAGAGATTCCTTTTATTTTTCTAAGATCATTACTCCCAATTAGCTTTTTAAAAACATGCGGACTGAAAGTTTAACAGCATATATACTATTGAAGATGGAGAAAAAGTTTGAAAACAAAGGAGAAAACGACGACCTTAAAAGAAAAAGGAGGAGTAGGGTGAAAAAGATAGTTTTGGTAGTGGGATTGATGATAATCGCTCTTTCTGGATGTGCCAAGCAGGAGAAGGTTGAATCTTTGAGATATAAGGAAGCCAATGTGGTCTTCCTAAGGAAGGTCAAGCCAATAATAGAGGAGATTGAAAACCTTGTTTTGAAGGGTCATCCCGAGATAAGAGGAGTCAAGATTAGAATGGAATCTGAAGTCTACCGCGACCAAGTAGGTAAAATCCGTTGCGAGGTAGAGATAATTCCTTTGGAAAAAATAAAGGAGGATAAGTGAACGCTGTTCGAAAAATAAAAATATTCAAAGAAATTTTCACCCAAACTCTCAACTTAATTTCTCTATATAAGAAGTTTAGATTACCAGATAAGAAGTTTAGATTAACAGTTCCCTTCACTCTAAAAGGCAATCTCGGAGAATTTATTGTTATCATAGAACTTCTTAAGCGTTTTCCTACACATCCCATCGAGTACAGAGGTGGTGCATTCCCGGGAATTGATATTGTTATTGATAGCGTTAAAATTCAAGTTAAAACGCAAATAAAAAATCAACCAAAGAAGTTTAAAAACGGTATTTTTGATTTCGAGAACTCACCAACAATAAAAAAGTCTACTTTGGATAAAGGAAAGTGTGATATTCTAATTTTAGTTATTCTATATCCGAACAAAAATTTTTCTAAAATCTTAAAGCAAAATATTTATATATTTGACAAGAATGATTTTAAAATGTTTAGTCGCAAGTTTTGTTGGTCTGGCAAAAGTAAAGGCGATTATACAATTGTTAATGTTTTAAAGGTAGAAGGCACCCCACCCAAAAAGTTAAAGGAAGTTATTAAGCATTACAATACAAGTAAATACAAAAGATTATTTGTTAAATCAAAAGCTAATTGGGGCAAGATTGAAAAATTATTTTAGCTCGCCAACTGCAACTAACAACGGCCTATCAATTAGCTTTTAAAAAACTCGTGGACTGAAAGGCTAAGTTCGGTCTGCATACAATTGTATGCAATTTGCATATAGCTAAAAAAAGCCCAATGAATTGGGCAACTACATTATAAAAAGGACAGGCAAGATGCCTGTCCTACCCTGTCTACTGTTTGCTGTCTACTGTCTACTATCTTGCCACTTTTTTCGCCAGCCAGCTTTTTTCCAGATAGATAGCTTTCTCTGGACAGAGCTCGTGACAGCACATACAGTTGATACATCTGGAATAGTCAAATACAGGTCTTTTCTTTCCAGGAGAAATAGTCTTAAGAGGGCAGTTTTCTATACAGATATTGCAGTTGGTGCAATTGCCATCATAGATATTTGGTCGCACCCAGACCAAGGGAGCGATTAGGTCCACTAAAAATTTGGGAACAAGTTTCAAAAACCGATTGGAGGGCAATTTGAAAAAAGGTGGCTTTATCTTTTCTAATTTTTCGCCTGTAAGTTCAATCTGAGATATATCAGCTACACCCAACCCTTTTTTGGCTGCGATCCTGGTAGTATCTATCTCTCCCTCTTTAAAACCCAGAAGCTTTGCCGCCACAGTATCCAATGCTACAGCATCCTCACTCGCTAAAAGAAAACCTAAATATTTAGGCTCACCTGAGGAGGGACCATCCCCCTCCATCCCCACCACTGCATCCACTAAAGTAATTTTAGGCTTTAAAAGGGAGAAGATGTCAACAACAACCTCAGCGAACATCTCAGGCTTGGGGGCTTCTTTATGATATTCCCCTTTTCTGAAACCAGGGATTACCCCGAACATATTCTTTATACCACAGGTCATTAAAGTAAGGGTATGGGTCTTAAGCTTGGCTAAACTGATAATAACATCCGCTTCCAAAGCGGGACGGGCGATATAATAAGTCTTGCCAGTTTGAGATTTCCTTTTATCCACCCCTCCTTCCTCGAATGAGACCAGAGGGACTGAAGTGTTGTGCGAAGCCAGGCTCATCTGGGTATTATCCCAGACCCTTTTTACTCCTCTATCTGCACCACCAGGACTGTCTCCCATAAAAGGATTTGCCTTTAAAGCTAAGACCTCTTCTGCTACTGCCTGAACAACTGTTGGATGGGTGGTAATCGCCCGGGAGGGATCCTTAGCTGAGAGGAGGTTGGGTTTGATCAAGACCTTATCCCCGGGTTTAATAAATCTTTGCAACCCACCCAAATTCTCAAAGGATTTTTTAACTGCTACCCGAACATTATCTAAAAGATAATCTTCACATCTCTCTACTGAGACCCGGCTTCTCATCTTTTTAACTTTAACCTTTTT
>Ga0209979_1000527_pt1 | contig 51763 bp, 64 predicted proteins | sample AnhtaG_FD_183114 | JGI IMG/M metagenome (GOLD analysis project Ga0209979, IMG submission 183114) | Deep subsurface microbial communities from Anholt, Denmark to uncover new lineages of life (NeLLi) - Anholt_01485 metaG (SPAdes) (version 2) | ecosystem: Environmental > Aquatic > Marine > Oceanic... | reverse complement strand
TGACTATGCCAAGAGTCCCCTCACCGCCTAGGAATAGGTCTTTCAGTGAAGGTCCCGTGGAGCGTCTGGGAACCGGTTTAATATCGAGAAGACTTCCATCGGGGAGCACCACCTCCATTCCTAAAACCATATCCTCGATTTTTCCATATTTTGTGGAGAACTGTCCCGCAGCACGTGTTGAAATCCATCCCCCGAGGGTGGAACAGTTGAGAGACTGGGGAATATTTCCCATTGAATAACCCCTGTGATTTAGCTCCAGCTCAAGATTTGCGCCGATAATTCCTGCTTCAAACTCAGCAACGAGTGACGTTTCATCCAGTGAAATAAATCTATTCATTCTCTGAAGGTTCAAGATAGCGCTCCCTTCTGTGGGGATAGCGCCACCGAGCACACCTGAACCACCACCAAATGGCGTGATGTGAACCTTATATTCATTGGCATATTTCAAGATACCCTGTATTTCCTCACTATTCTGGGGAGAGATAACTACACAGGGAAGCGATGGCAAATTGCCATACTGGGAAAGGAATACCCCGTATAACCAGTAGTCAAGGCTGTAGGAAATGAGGTCGCATTCCCTCTCCGAGACATTTTCCTCTCCTACAATATATTTCACTTTCTCGATAAACTGGGAAGGCGCCCCTTCTTTTTTTGGCAGAAAAGTTTTTACGTTCATTGTTGCCCCTCACTTCCCAAAGTATGCGATGTCAGAGGGCTGACGTTTCCGCGGAACTCCGGACTATTCCTGATTCCTGCCTAAGAGCTCTCTGAGACCATAGGCTACCACTTTTCAGAAGTGGTATCAAGCATATGCTCTCAGCATACCAGCTTCATTCTGTTTATCCGCACCTCGGCTGGGAGCCTCATCACGCTCCCTAAACCTCATCATTCCACCTAACGCCAGTCACGTTTTACTCGTTTATCTCACCAAGATTCCCTGCCTGCGTGGCCAGCGGCGCGTTTGCATTTGCACTTGGCAATGCTGAGAAGATAGCTCTGTGAGAGAGATACAATGGCGCAAAGAGGCCAGCCAGCGGATTTCGGAGGGTGCAGCAGGGTAGTGGAAGGGAGGTGGTTCAAATGTGCCATACCCGGAGAAGCTACAATGGAAACCGTAGGAGTGCGCGTCGGAGCAAATCAGAGAATGCCATGGGAATGTCAAGGAACATCCTTTGTACGTGGACAGAAGTCCGGCCAGCCCTAGGGAACAATGCTAGACCTGGTAACCAGTCCCTTATCCTGCTCCTCAAAGGCCCTGTTGATCTCCTCCAGAGGATAGGAACGAGAGAGTATCTTGTCGAAGGGGTATTTATCCTTGGCTCGGCTCAGGAAGTCAAGGGCCTGCTTCAAGGCATATGGCTCATATAACATGACACCAACTATGCTCTTGTTGTCCGTCACCAGCTTGGAAGGGTCAGCCTCATAGGTCATTCCAAAATTGATGTTGCCCATCTCCAGGTAGCGACCGCCGTTGCATAACATGTTTATGCCCTCAGGAATGACCTGGGGGAAGCCCACGAGTTCGGCGACGACATCAGCTCCCCAACCCCCAGTCAACTCCTTTACCCTTAGTGCCCGTTCCATTGGGGTCTTAATCTCCCTTAAGTCGATCAATTCATCGGCGCCAAAGGCTTTTGCCAACTTCAGGCGCTCCTCGATGCCATCGATGACAATGACCTTCTCCGCACCCATTTCCCTGGCTACAGCGGTTGCATATATGCCAAGGCCTCCTGCCCCCTGGATAGCAATAGTCTCCCCGAAGCTGAACCCCACCCGATCCAAGCCATAGATAACCTGGGAGAGGGCGCAGTTGGCAGGAGCTACCATCTCGTCAGTGAGGTCGTCAGGCACCTTAAAAACGGTGTGATTGGGACGCAGGTATAAGTATTCGGCAAAAGCGCCGAAGAAGTGAGGGGGCTCCTCACAGGTGCTCATTATAGTAAGGGGGGCCACAGGGCAAGCAGCGTCCTGTCCTTTTAGGCATGCCCGGCAACGCCCACAGGGATAGAAATAGCGGTGAACCACCCGATCCCCCACCGCCAGGGGCTGGCCAGCTGAGTCGCTGAGAATGCCCTCTCCCAGCTTGGCTACGGTGCCTATCATCTCGTGACCCAGGATTGCCGGTAGCGGTGCTCCTAGGGCAGCGAGGTTAATATCCCCCCGCCACTGGTGAAGGTCTGAGCCACATATGTTGGCTCTTGACACCTTGATCAGGATGGCCCCTGGCTCAGGTTCAGGCACCGGATACTCCCTGATCTCCATGGGCTGGCCCAGTCCCGTATATACTGCTGCTCTACCCTTCTCAACCATTGGAAAGCCTCCTTTTTGCTCTCAAAGAGCGATAATTTTTACAAGAAATGGGTTGAGGAGTCTCTCCCCGTTCTTTAACCGATTCCCCCTTCCCTGGAACATCACCGACCTAGCAAACACACCGGCTGGCTTGATTGCTCCAAGGTAAGTGTGCAAACATTGTACACGATTTTAAGAGGAAATTGAATGCCAATCCTTTCCCAATAAGAGCTTGGTTGATACTGACCCAAAGCGGATTATGAGATTATTTCTATGCTGCTACCGTAATCGTTAACCGCTCTACCGGCCCCACGGTGTTACCAGGTTGAACAAGATAGCGATTTGTTAGAGCCGAGAGTCATCCCTACACTGTGCTGACCAACCTTGATTGACAGCTTGCGAAGCCTCATGTATCTTGTTCAGGCAGGATGCTCAGTTTAGGCTGCTGGCATACGGCGGAGACGAAGGAATTGCAACCAAAATGGTGATGCAGGGCACAGCTTCAGTTTTAGCGAAAAGGGGGACTGGTGAAAGGCGACAGATTGGTAATAAGGGAGCACCATACCAAGATCGCGAAGCAGGTTTTCGACCTAGTTAAAGGGCAGATCAAGGATAAGTATGCAATCTCAGTGGGTGGGGAGTCTGGAGCGGGAAAATCGGAGATCGCGGTTGAATTAGCAAGATTCTTTAATGATAACGGGATAGAGACAAAGATCATCCAGCAGGATGACTACTTTGTATTTCCACCCAAGACAAATCACGAGATGAGGAGAAGGAATATCAAACAGGTAGGGGAGTATGAGGTAAAGCTCGATTTCATGGAGGCAAACTTAAGGTCGTTTAAGCAGGGGGATCATTGGATTTACAAGCCACTTGTCATATATGAACAGGATAGGATAACGACTGAGCTCCTTGAGGTTGGCAGCACATCGGTTCTCATCATTGAAGGGACTTACACTACGAGGCTTAATTTCGTTGATCGGAAGATTTTTATCGACAGGACTTATCGTGATACCGAGAAAGAGAGGTTGGAGAGGCGAAGGGATAAAATGGAAGATTTCATTGGCGAAGTGCTGGAGATCGAACACCGAATAATCTCGGGGCATAAAGGCTTAGCCTACATAGTGGTTCGAAAGGACTTCTCAGGCTTGGAAGTCATTCCTGAGGCAGATAAAGATGATAGGAAAGCTAAGCTCTAGGGGCCTCTACATCCAGATGCACAGCATGCACGGGCTGTTGCGAAGCCACAGTCTGGAGCTAGGGAGGGATGAAGATACTGGCGGCCAGATCGCATATGTACTGAGCCTGGCGAGGGAATTTGGTAAGTTGGATGAAGTGGAAAAGGTCGATATTATCACGAGAATGATAAAGGACAAAGACTACCTTGGCTATTCTGAAAGGATCGAGCCGCTGGCTGAAAAGGTTGATATCGTGCGCATCCAGTGCGGAGGAGACAGATATATAAAGAAGGTGAACCTCTGGCCCTACGTAGCTGAGTTCATAGAGAAAACCAAGAGATACATCGAGGAGATAGGGTGGGCCCCTGATATATTGCATAGTCACTACGCTGATTCTGGCTATGTATGCACCAAGCTTTCCAAGGAGCTGAAAATACCTCAAATCCATACCGCTCATTCCCTGGGTAATCCCAAGATGCGGTGGATAGGAGTTAATGAGCACAACTTTGAGGAGATGAACAAGGTCTACAATTTTTCGCAGCGCGTCAAGGCTGAGCAGGAAACTCTCAACCATGCTGCTTGTATTATTGCCAGCACGGATCAAGAGCGAAGGCAGCAGTATGGCATGTACGATGTTGACATAAACGATGGGAGATTTGTGGTTGTTTCCCCAGGCACCGACCTGGAAAGATTCTACCCATTCTATCATGGTGAAAGTAATACCACTGATGATATCCAGGCAAGAGAGAGGTTGAAAAGGGAGCTGGAAGGGGCATTGCTAGAGCCAGATAAGCCGATAATCTACAGTATAGGGAGGCTGGAACGGCGAAAGAATATTCCAGGACTAATCGAGGCCTATGGCATGGATGAAGGGCTGCAGGAACTCTCGAACCTGGTAATAGCTGGCGGCATGGCAGGGGATGACCCAAGTGAGGATGCCGGGTCTATTTTGAAGGAGATGCATTCCCTTATCGATAAATACCGCATTGAAGGAAAGGTCTACCTCCGTGGTTACGTTGACTTCGAAACAGAGGTGCCAGAGTTCTATCGTGCGGTTGCTAGAAGCAAAGGCGTATTTGTTAATCCTGCCCTTATCGAGCCATTTGGGCTCACCATCATAGAGGCGGCGTCATGCGGACTACCGGTGGTTGCAACTGATAGCGGGGGTCCTCAAGAGATAATTACAGATGGAAAGAACGGTTTCTTGGTAAATGTTGGAAATCCGAAAAATATGGCAGCTGCCATAAAGAGATTGCTGCAGGACCACGGACTGTGGGAAAGATTCTCTAAAGCGGGAAGGGAGAATGCCGTGAGCAATTTTACATGGCCAGGGATGGCAAAAAAGCAGGTGAACATCTTCAGCGCGATACTAGGCGGCAGTTTCAATGCCTAACCACGGCAAATCAGGGAGTCTACCTCGCCCTGCTCTACGACAGGCATTTTACAGAAGGGCGGATTGTTACCCGATCTTACACCAAGAGCCAGTCCCTTCTTAAAAGTCACGGTTTAGCTCCTAGCTAGCGCGCTTCCCTTTCCAATCGCGTAGCTACAACATGGACACACTTGGCCGTCGTTATAGTTCACTGTAAGTGGTCTTGGTTACTCGGCGCACTCAATCCCTCTTTTCCTGGTATATGGACCAGGTTCCAAGAGCTTTGGCGACAAGGCGCCCTTCGTGTTTTATTTCTGATTCCAAAGTAGCAATTCTTTTGCTTTTATGAATAACCTTTGTATCGCAGGTAAGAGTACCCGATTCCACTGCCTTGAAATAGACAATCTTGGTCTCTATGGTTGAACAAAGCTCATCATCGTCTATGCAAGAAAGAAGAGCGGCACCCATGCCAGTGTCTGCCATGGTATACGTGGCTCCGCCATGCAAAGTACGATAGGGGTTTAGTAGCTTTGCATCAACTTCAAGCACGCACTGACTGCATCCCTTCTCTGCCTTGGTAAAGGCCAAACCTATTAAATCCCCGAACGGGTTAAATCCTTCTACGTTATGAGGCATTTTCTTTGGCATCGAGGCTTCCTCCACATCAGGCAATATCGCTATCGCGCTGGGCTACGGACTTCTTGCGGCAAGTTTCCCGTGGTATTATAGCTATCGTATCATTGGCTATCGCCGTGGATAAAATTGAAGAAAGCCTTTTCCACCTTAGCTGCCTCGGCAGGAAGCGAGTTGATCCTCCCCAGGCTCAGGGCACACACGTATATCTTCGCCGTCTTCTCTGCCAACTCGCAGATGGTAAAGGCTTCCCTCATGTCTCTCCCCACGCTGACGGCGCCGTGATTTGCTAGTAGAACCGCGTTTCTGGGCCCCAGCGCCGAAATAACATTATCTACCAGATCTTGGGTGCCAGGAAGACCATATTCGGCCACTTTTATCTCCCCGCCAATATATGTAACCTGGTCGTCGAGAAAAGCGGGGATCTCCAGGGTGGCAACCGAAATGGCGCTGCCGAAAACGGGGTGAGTGTGAATGATTGCATTTACCTTCCTGCGCGCTTTGTAAATCCCGATATGCAACATCCTCTCTATAGAGATGGCGAGTTCTCCCTCAACTTTCTCTCCCTCGAAATCGGCTACTACTATATCATCGACGTCGAGCGTATCGTAATAGCGCGCATTGGGCGTGATGGCCAGCAATTCCCGTCCGCTATGCTCCCCGAGACGCATGCTCACATTTCCCGAGGTGCCCACCACCAATCCCATATTGGCCATCTGCTGAGCGGCCTCAAGAACGGCTTTCTTTTCAGAGTTCCATTTGCTCATACCATTTTTCATTTAAATCCTCCAGACATTTGGCCGTGGTAAGCCATCTCCTGTAGCAATGGTTATATTCTTTAGCCCTCTGGGGATCTGGCTCAACTACTCTGGGTATGGGTCGCATGGCCTCCAACGCCTGCTCCAGGTTGTCATAGATGCCAGAGCCAACGGCAGCACACATGGCTGTTCCCAAAGATGAGACTTGGGGCATCTCGAAGGAAGCCACTTCCATACCAATTAAATCGGAGAGAATTTGCACCAGGCATCGGCTCTGCGCCAAACCGCCCCCAATGCTCATCCCCTTCACCCTCAGTTGGGATACCTCCTCCAGCTGGGCACAGTTAGCTTTAAAAGCGAAGCAGAAATTCTCCAGCGCCGCCCTGATGAGATGTTTTCTCTCGATATTTGTCACACTGGGGGTAGTGGGGAAAATAAAGCCACCCAGGCTCGTTCTTAGACGGCTCATATCCATCACCATTGGTCCGATGAAGGCAAGCACACCTCCAGAACCAGGTGGCGCCTCCTGTGCCAAACTATCCATCCGGGGGTACATATCTGTATTTGACGCACCGAAGATGAGCCCTTTTAGCCACTGATAAGCACCTCCCGATTCACCAGCGTTACTCTCCAGGACCCACTTCCCCGGGAGGATATGGCAGCCTGTCCAAAGCCTACATCCGGAATCGATAATAGGCTGTGCGGTCACCATTTGAATAGAGCCACTCCAGCCTGCCAGGATTCCCACCTGCCCTTCATCTTTTAACCCCATGCCAAGTAAGCCACATTGGGTATCAGCACCACCTACGACAACTGATGTGCCAGGAGCCAGGCCCGTCTGCTCAGCGGCCGCTGCCGTTACCGTCCCCACGCAGGTACCAGCGGTGGTGATCTGGGGACAAATACCCTCAGGCAGCTCAAGCATTTCCATCAACCGACTAGACCACTTCCGTTCACAAATGTCGGCCAAGCCTATATCGCTGACGCAGGTAACTTCGCCTACTCGCTCACCAGAAAGACGGTAAACGATCCAGTCGCTGATGGAAAGCACGGTGGCTATCTGCTCATAAATATGGGGATGATTCACCTTGAACCATCTCAGCTTGGCGGGAGTGAAGAGAAAGGAGGGGGCATGACCGGTAATCTGGTAAACCTCATTGCCAAACTCGCTATCGATGGAGAAGCCTTCAGCTAGAGCCCTGAGGTCAATATTAGGCCCGGCATATAGTTCATGCCCATCCTTATCGAGAAAGACAACACCCTGCCTCTGGCTGGCAGAACTGACTGCGATTATTTCATCAGGGGATATCGCCGCCTTTTTGATGGCTTCCCCTATAAGTTGACAGATGATACCCCAAAACCTTGTGGCATCGAACTCCCGCCCCAGTGGGGCAACTTCAGCAGGCGTATCGTAGGTCCATTCCTGTTGCGAAAAAGACACCGGGTGGCCCTGGAGGTCGGTAATCAGGACGTGGCCACCCGAAGAACCGGCATCAACGGCAAGAACGTATTTATCTGACACCCTTACCCCACGCTTGAGGATTGAGCAAATTCTTGGGGCGCTCTCCCCTTAAAAATCTTTCAATGTCATCAGCTATCATCTGAGAATGGCGCTCAACGGTCTCATCCGTCGAGCCTCCAATGTGAGGGGTGAGGATTACATTGTCTAGCTTCAGAAGCGGGTTGTCGGGCTGCACCGGCCAGGTCTCGTAGACATCGAAGGCTGCTCCAGCGATGTGTCGTTCTTTCAGAGCCTGGACAATCGCCTCCCGATCAACGATGGCTGCACCAGCAGTATTAACCAAATAAGCGGTTGGCTTCATAGAAGCTATTCTCTGAGCACTGATCAGGCCCATGGTATCTGGGAGAGATGGGCAGTGGAGAGTGATAAAATCCGATTGCGCAACCAGCTCATCTAGTCCTACCGGCCTGGCATCCATTCTTTTAATATCCTCGGGGTCGACATAGGGGTCATATACCAGGATAGACGTCTCAAAGGCGCTGAGCATCCTGGCTACCTGTTGCCCAATAGCTCCAAACCCTACTATACCCATAGTCTTCCCGTAAAGCTCAGTGCCGCGAAACGAAGAGTAGCAGACAGTTGGGTCAACCCATCCACCCGAGCTTACCATTTGATGCGCCGCAGGGATATTTCGTATTAGAGCCAGCATCAAGCCCACCGTCAGCTCTGCCACAGCAGTGGCATTCCTGGCTGGCGTATTAATTACCAGCACACCATGTTCGGTGGCCGCTTCTATATCGACATGGGTCACATTTCCCCTACAAGCTCCCACGAGCTTAAGTTTTCCGCCCTTCTCGAAAACCTCGCGAAAGATGAAATCAGCCTCGATTACGACTATTTCTATATCCTGCCCTTGAATTCGGTCGATAAGCTCCTCTGTGGGCAGCAGCCTCCTGGTATCCATCCAGCTCTCATAGATAACTTCCAGGCTTTGCCTCAGCCTTTTTAGGACGGATGGACAAAAAGGAGCTAGAATAAGTGCCTTCATACTATACCTCGCCAAGAGATTATAGCACAGGTTTTGCTAGGCATAAATATCATGTGCTTGTCCAGTGATCGCGAATACCCTTCAGCCCCCCCGGTTACGCGCACTGAGCGCTTCCTGATGAGCTTACATAACTCGTTTGAGGCGCGGGTTGGGGGTGATGCCGGGGAGACGGCCCCGCTTGGCAATGGCCCTTCCCTCTATTTCGTGGAGATCGGCGGTGAAGTCGATGGGCCTGGTGCCGCTGATATAGCTTCCCACCCCAAAGCCATCCACGGGAGCGCCATTTTCGAGAAAGTATCTGATCCGCTCCGGGTCAAGCCCGCCGCTGACAAAGATGCTTACTTCCTTGAAGCCGGCCAGGTCGAGATGGGCTCTAACCTCCTTGACCAGGTCGGCGGTGACCCGGCCCCGCTCCGATGGGGTATCGAGGCGCACTCCCTGGAGACGCCCCTCAAGAGACCGAGCAACGATGACACTTTCCTCGACCTCGTCCTTGAAGGTATCGACCAGGGAGATGCGAGGTACCTCGGGGGGCATGTGCTTATCGAAGGCTAGGGTAGCCTGGGCGGTGTCACCCATGACCAGGATCAGGGCGTGTGGCATGGTACCAGATGGCTCCGTGCCGGCAATTTTGGCGCCAGCGATGCTGGAGCAGCCGGTGCAGCCGCCGACGATGGCGGCGTAATCCATCACCCCAGCCACTAAGGGGTGGACATGGCGAACTCCGAAACTGATGATGGGGATCCCGTGAGCAGCCTCTACGCACTCTCTGGCTGCCGTGGCCCAGCCGCTACCGTGGGCCAGGATGCCCAACATAGTAGTCTCATATAAGCCGTAGCTCTGGTAGGGCGCGGTTATCCGCAGCACTACCTCTTTTCTTTGAAAGGGCTCACCTTCAGCAAGCGCCCATACCTCACTACCCGGGGGCAATACACTGGAGAGCAGGGCCTTGACCTCCTCAATGCCGCAGAGGACTCCTGCCTTGGAGGGGAAGATCTCCATCGTGGCCACTGGGTTGAGACCCTCGCGGTGTAAAATCTCCACGGTTCGGGCGAAGTAGATATCGGCTGTTTCTCCTGATAGGATGGCATCAGGGGTCTCAAATTTGGCTTTTACGCCCTTGGGCGCCTTTTGGGGGCCAACCAGCTTGGCACCGAGGACTTTCTCCATATGTTCCAGGGCGAAATGGTGGGCTCTTTCGTCGAAGGAGGCAACGCAATCCAGGGGTACTTCTACCTCATAGTCTCGACCCCTGGCATCGAATACCGTATGAAGGACACAGATATCTGTGACCACGCCGCAGACTATCAGCTTCTCTGGAGCAAATGCCTTTAGCTTTTCCTCCAGGTCTGTTTCTAAGAAGCAGCTAAAGCGCCTCTTAGGAATAACCTCTCCAGAACTTTTCGAGAAGTGAGCAAGCTCGGGAATGATCTCTGCCTCTGCGGTTCCCGCGATACAATGAGGGGGAAACATGGCGAACTCTGGGTCATCAGGGGTATGATGGTCACAGAGGAAAAATACCCTGGAGCCCTCCTCTATCTCTTGCTCCAGCAGCCTTTTGATGTTGGGTATAATGCGACGTGCCCGCTCACCTAAATAGAGGGGGTTGCCCTCCTCAAAGAAACCCCGCACCATATCGATTACCAGGACGGCGTTGGGCATAGCTTTCGGGCTCCTTTTGGCTGAGTTTGGTATCATCTTAATTAACTTTAGGATGAGAAGTCAAGCAAATCATGAGCCGGGGTGAAACCGCATCCGTAGTAACCCTTTTAAATCGTCTAAGGCTGTCTTGGTGATGGCGACCCTGGTATCGGGGTCCTCTAGCCAGGCTACCGGGATCTCCCCGACCCGGTAGCCCTTTTTCGCGGCGAGGATAAGCAGCTCGGTATCGAAGAACCACTCTTGATCCTGGATCAGGGGTACCAGCTCCTGGGCCACTTTACTGCTCAATGCCTTGAAGCCACACTGGGCATCGGAGAATTTCGTTCTAAACATCGCCTTTATTATGAAATTGTAGCTTCTGGAGGTCAATTCGCGCTTGAAAGAGCGCGTCACCGATGAGCCCTGAAGGAGACGGGAGCCGATGGCGATGTCATAGCCCTCCTCGATAGCCTGGATAAGTCTGGGGAAGGCGGCTAGTTCGGTTGACAGGTCGACATCCATATAGCTCACGACATCGGCGGCGCTCTCTAACCACGCTTTGCGCAGCGCCCGGCCACGCCCCTTTTCGTCTAGGTGTATGGCGGCGACATTGGGATGCTCCTGCGACAGGGCTTGTGCAACCTGCCATGTCTTGTCGGTGGAGGCGTTATCGGCGATGACGATTTGCCACTCTTGGGCCAGGTTTTCCTCCAGGAACTGGTTTAGGGTGTTTATGCTCTGGGCGAGGACATGCTCTTCATTATAGACCGGGATCACCACATCGACGGTGGACATACTCCCTCCCTCTTTTCGCCCTATATGAGCCTTCTTTTTAAAAAAGATCGGTTTTATTCAGAGCCGCCCCGATTTCTTAGAGTTGCAACCATAAAGATCAAAAAGGGATCAATGCTTGAAGTGGCGTATGCCGGTGAATACCATAGCCATATTGTACTTATTGGCGACCTTAATCGCGTCATCGTCCCTTTTTGATCCACCAGGCTCGATGATGGCGGTCACGCCTGCCTTGGCGGCAAGCTCCACGCCATCGGGGAAGGGAAAGAAGGCATCGGAGGCGAGGACACTTCCGGAGGCGCGGTTACCCGCTTTTTTCACGGCGATGGCTACGCTGTCCACCCTGCTTGGCTGACCGGCCCCCATCCCCAGAAGCTCGCAGCCTTTAACTAGGACAATAGCATTGGACTTGATATGTTTTACCGCACGCCAGGCAAATAAAAGGTCTTTTATCTCCTCCTCCGTTGGCTCGCGGTTGCTCATTGTTCGTATGGGCACATCGTCGGCGGTGAAATCGGCTGTCTGGGCGACGAATCCTCCGCCGCTAACCCGTCGGATCTCTAAAGCGGCCGTCTTTCCACCGACACCTGCTACTTTGAGAATTCGCATGGCACTCTTCTTTCTTAGTAAAGCAAGGGCATCATCCTCGAAGTCGGGAGCGATGATGCCGTCGAAGTGGGTCTTAGCGATCTCCTCGGCGGTAGCCATGTCTATCGTTTTATTGGAAGCAACGATGCCGCCAAAAGCGGATACAGGGTCGCCGGCAAGAGCCCTGCGATAGGCCTCGGCGAGGTCATCATGAGAGGCCAGCCCGCAGGGGTTAGTGTGCTTGATGATGGCGATGGTAGGGGCGGAAAAATCGCAGGCCGCACGCAGCGCACCGTCGATGTCTAGGATATTGTTGTAGGAGAGGGGGTTCCCGGAAAGCTGGGTGGCGCTTGCGATGCCAGGTTCCACTTTGCCAACGATCTCCTCTTTATAGAAGGCAGCTTCCTGGTGAGGATTCTCGCCGTAGGATAAGTCTTGTATCTTCTTTACGGCGATGGTCATCTCGGTAGGGAATAATTCATCTTTGAACCTCAGATAGCTTGAGATCGCTGTATCGTAAGTGGCGACGTGCTGGAAGGCCTTCTGCGCTAATTTGCCTCGTTCTGAGATGCCTATTTTACCTGAACGCAGTTTCTCCAATGTGGGAGCGTAGTCATCGGGGTCGACCACCACAAGGACGTGGGGGAAATTTTTAGCGGCGGCACGGATCATCGTCGGCCCGCCGATGTCGATGTTCTCCAGTGCATCCTCCAGGCTTACCCCTTCCCTGGTGACAGTCTGGACAAACGGGTAAAGGTTGACAACTACCATATCAATAGGCGTGATGCCTTGCTTTGCCAGTTGTGTCATATGGCTTTCGAGGTCTCTTCGGGCGAGAATGCCGCCGTGGACCGTGGGGTGAAGCGTCTTCACCCGGCCGTCGAGGATCTCGGGGAAATTGGTCATCTCCCTAATGCCACGCACCGGCACACCAGCCTCATCCAGCGCTTTTTTGGTGCCCCCGGTGCTATAGAGCTCTACCCCTAGTTCCTGCAGGCCGCGGGCGAAATCAACCAGACCTGTTTTGTCCCAGACGCTTAAAATAGCGCGCACTGCTACCTCCTGAATGCATTATAAGAGTGTTCAGTTGTCACCCTGAACAATATTAAAGGGTCTCTAGATTCTTCGCTAGGAATGACACGTTGATCTTAAACGCCCTGTATGATTGACCGCTCTCTTTTTTCCAGCTTGATCACCTCGCCGATCAAGCGAGCCTCAGGAATTGATTTGGTTAGCCTCTCCACATCGCTGGGGGCACATACTATCGCCATGCCTATACCCATGTTGAACACGCGATACATCTCCTGCTCCTCGATATCGCCTTGTTGTTGAATCAAGGAGAAGATCGGTGGGACTTCCCAAGACCCGCGCTCGATTCTAGCCGCCAGGCCCTGGGGAAGGATGCGGGGAAGGTTTCCCGGGATGCCCCCTCCGGTGATATGGGCGAGCCCCTTGATTTGAGGGAGCAGTGGCTTGAGAACGGGATAGTAGCAGCGATGGGGCTGCAGGAGCTCCTCGCCCAGGGTGCGACCGAGCTCGGGATAAAACGTATTTAACGTTGAACGTTCAGCGTTAAATACCTTCCGCACCAGGGAAAAGCCATTGGTATGGAGGCCGCTTGAGCGCAGTCCGATAATAGGATCGCCAGCCTTTATCGAACTTCCATCGATGACGCTTTCCTTCTCCACCACACCAACCATGAACCCCACCAGGTCGTATTCACCTTTGGGGTAGAGGCCGGGCATCTCGGCGGTCTCGCCGCCGATGAGGGCGCAGCCTACCTCGCTCAAGGCATGAACCATCCCTTGGATAATGCTTTTCAGGGTTTTTGGAACAAGCTTGGCCATGGCGATATAGTCCTGGAAGAAGAGGGGAGAGGCACCGCAGGTGAGGATGTCGTTTACGCAGTGGTTCACCAGGTCGGTGCCTATAGTATCATGTTTATTCAGGGCACAGGCAATCTTCAGCTTGGTGCCAACCCCGTCGGTGCTGGAGACGATAACAGGCTCCTCATAGCCCTTCAACTCAAAGAGCCCGCAAAAAAAACCGAGATCACCGAGGACCTCGGGTGTGAAGGTGGCACGCGCCTGTCTGCGCGCATCCTTCAGCATTCTATCGGCAGCATCGATGTCCACGCCGGCGTCGCGATAGGTTCCTCTCTTGGCACTCAAGAATCACCCCTTGAGAGGCTCAAAGGCCAGCTTATCCATACCCAGCTGAACCGGCACGGGGTAGTCGCCGGTGAAACAGGCGAGGCAAAAGAGTTCCCTGGGGAGACCTACCGCTTCGATGAGCCCTTCCACGCTCATGTAGCCAAGAGTGTCAGCGCCGATGAACTGGGCAATCTCGGGGACCTCTTTATAGGCGGCGATGAGTTCCCAGCTGCTGGCCATATCCACCCCGAGGAAGCAGGGGTGGCGAATTGGTGGGGCGCAGATACGCATGTGCACCTCCTTGACACCAGCACGCCTGAGCAAAGCGATCACCCGCGGTGTGGTAGTGCCCCGGACGATGCTATCATCGACCAGGACCACACTCTTTCCCTCCAGTCTCTCTGGCATTGGATTGAACTTGAGTTTGACGCCAAGCTCCCTGATTCGCTGGTCGGGCTCGATGAAGGTTCGCCCTACATATCGATTCTTAAGCAGTCCCTCGGTAAATGGGATGCCTGACTCCTGGGAGTAACCAATGCCGGCGGTAGTTGCCGAGTCAGGGACGCCAATTACCAGGTCGGCAGCCACCGGATGCTCCCGAGCAAGGCCGGCTCCCATCGCCTCTCTCGCCGAATAGATACGGCGCCCGGCGATCATGCTATCGGGTCGGGCGAAGTAGATATATTCAAAGATGCACAAGCCCCGCTTTGTGGTATTGCGCCTGTCCTTGTAGCTTCTCATACCTTTGCTGTTAATAACCACTATCTCGCCAGGCTCGACATCGCGCAGGAATTGAGCCCCGATGTGGTCCAGGGCGCAGCTCTCCGAAGCGAGCACCCAGCCACCATTGAGCCTGCCCAGGCAGAGGGGACGAACCCCTAGCGGGTCGCGTACGCCGTAAAGGGTATCCTCGGTCAGGAGCACTAAGGAATAGGCGCCCACCAGCCTTCTCATCGCATGTCGGATCCGCTCGTTCCAAGTCTTTCTGGTGGAGGAGAGGATAAGGTAGGCGATGATCTCGGAGTCTGTGGTGGTGGTGAATTTGTAGCCCTGCTCCTCAAGCTGCTGGCGCAACTCTCTGGCATTGACGATATTACCATTGTGCCCCAGGGCGAGTCTGCCTGCTGGGCCCTCGACTACAATAGGCTGGGCGTTACCGGCTCGGCTGGAGCCGCTGGTGGAATATCGGTTATGTCCGATGGCGATGTCGCCACCGAGTCGGCTCAATACCTTTTCATCGAAGACCTGGGCGACCAGCCCCATCTTGGTGTGCGTATGAATCCGCTCTCCATCGGCGGTGGCGATGCCAGAACTCTCCTGGCCGCGGTGTTGCAGGGCATAGAGGCCGAAGAAGGTGAGCCTGGCCACATCCTCGCCCGGCGCATAAACCCCAAAAAGGGCACAGCACTCTTGCATGCGTCTTTTTATTGTCCCCTCAATATTTATTATATTCCTTTGCCTGAGGCAGGGTCAATCCTCAAATACACGAAGTGCTCGGGTGGTTAGCCAGTTCAGCGCGCCGTTCATTGCCTGCTGCTCAACGCGAAGCCGATGCCCGGCCCCTGCTACGATCATGAGCTCCTTGGGCTCCCCTGCCCGCTCATATAGTGCCCGGGCGCTCGTCGGGTCCACTACATCATCCTGGGCTCCGTGGATAATGAGGAGCGGCCTTGGCGAAACTTTTTCGATCTGCTCGATGGGCTTTACCCTGTTGATACCATCCATCCAGTGAGCCACCGATGGCGGGAAACCTTTGTCCTTGATTATGCCGATGTCGCGGAATTGCGCGATGGCGGATTCTGCGCTCTCGTGGTTGGTGGCGAAGTCAAAGTGGATGGGACAGGCACAGGCGATGAGGGAGGAGACCCTGGAGTCATGGGAAGCAACATAGACGGAGACAGCGGCGCCGGCGCTAAAGCCCATCAGGGAGATTTTACCCCTGTCCACCTCGCTCATATTGTAAAGATAATCCAGCGCAGCCACCAGGTCCCTGGTCCAGCCGGCAATATCGAAGTTGCCCTCACTATCGCCTGCCCCTCGGAAGTTAAAGATAGCAGTTAAAAACCCGGCCTGGCAGAACCTCTCGGCAAGTGCAGGATAACCCGGATCGCTGAGGTCCCCGGGGCCGCCTCTAGGGATGCCGTGGCACAGGCAGAGAGCAGGAGCGGGTTGCCAATCTTGCGAAACTGGAATATAGACCTGACCCTTAAGTTTAATACCTTCCGATTTGAATGAGATATCCCTACGCTCCATCGCTACACCTTTAATAGCACGAAGAACTCCCGATTTCCCGAGGCTCCCAGGATAGGTGAGGGGGTGAGACCGCTGAGCCTGAACCCCTTTTCGCACTCTCCCTGTTCTTCAGCAACCCATTCGATGGCCCAGGAGATAAACCGTCCCAGGACGCGGGCGTGAAGCAAGGGGTTCTTAACTAGCCCTCCCTTGCCCACTTGAGCCCGCCCAGCCTCAAACTGAGGTTTCACCAGGCAGATCAACTTACCCCCCGGCTTCACCAATTTGGCCACATTGGGCACCACCTTTTCCAGGGAGATGAAGGATAGGTCTATGGTGACCAGGTCAACCGGTTCGGGCAATGAGAAGGGGTAACGAGCGTTTACTCGTTCCATGACCACTACCCGGGGATCCACCCTCAATCGGTAGTCCAGTTGTCCATAGCCGACATCGACGGCATAAACTCTGCTTGCCCCCCGTTTAAGCAGACAATCGGTGAATCCCCCAGTTGCGGTGCCGACATCAAGGGCCACTAGCGAACCGACATCGATGTGGAACTGATCTAAGGCGTGGGCTAACTTTATGCCACCTCTGCTCACGAAGGGGGGCTTTTGGCGCAGGCGGATGGGCACATCTGCCCTCACCTGGGTGGCTGGTTTAGCTACCACCCTTTCATTAACAAGGACCTCACCTGCTAGGATCAGGGCGTGTGCCTTCTCCCGGCTCTCCGCCAGCCCACGTTCTACCAGCAGAAGATCGAGCCGCCGCTTCATTATGTTTAGCATAAGCCTCCCCGGGGATAATAGTCAATCCTGCGATAATCGTCGTGAAATATAAAATATGCTTGACACATTCCTTAAATAATGGTAAATTAGTAAGTTAGTGCTCAGTGGGCTAGTCTGAGAGATGTCGGAAGGCCGGCGGGTAGAGATGTCGGCAGGTTGGCAAAACCGGGCTAGTAAGGCCGCTCAGCCTTGGGGCTTACGGCCTTTAATTATGATTTGGAGGTATATGTGCCTACTGTTAACCAACTGGTGCGTAAGGGGCGCGTAAGGGCTGCAAAGAAGACTAAGACGCCAGCACTGCATTATACCTACAATGCGCTAAAGGGGAGGATGATACAGATGGATGGCGCTCCCCAGAGGCGAGGTGTCTGCACCCAGGTTAAGACGGTGACCCCAAAGAAGCCTAACTCCGCGCTGCGTAAGGTGGCGCGTGTCAGGCTTACCAATGGGATGGAGGTAACTGCCTATATCCCTGGGGAGGGACATACTCTTCAGGAACACTCTGTGGTCCTTCTTCGGGGGGGTCGGGTGAAGGATCTGCCTGGGGTGAGGTATCACATTATTCGGGGTGCTCTGGATGCTGGAGGCGTGGAAGATCGGCAGCAGGGCCGCAGCAAGTACGGGACTAAGAAACCCAAGCGCTCCGGTGGAGAATAAAATGCCTAGAAGAGCAAGGGCCATAAAAAGGGAGATATCTCCTGACCCGCGGTACCGGAATGTAACCGTGGCCAGGCTGATTAATAGGGTGATGACCCGGGGAAAGAAGAGCACAGCAGAGCGGATCGTTTATGATGCCCTCAATATTGTTGCGGAGCAGGTGAAAGGGGACCCTGTGGCTACTCTGGAGCAGGCGATCAAAAATGCCACGCCGCTTCTTGAGGTTAAGCCGCGTCGTGTTGGTGGTGCCACTTATCAGGTGCCTATAGAGGTGAGGACAGGGCGTGGCCTCACCCTGGCTATACGCTGGCTCATCAGAGCGGCGCGGGCACGTGGTGGCAAGTCCATGGAGGAGAAGCTGGCGGCGGAGGTCTTGGATGCCGCCCAGCGGCAAGGAGCCACCGTTAAGAAGCGCGATGATACTCATAGGATGGCGGAAGCAAATCGGGCCTTTGTTCACTATCGGTGGTGAGGAAGATGCCCAGGTCATTCCCTTTAGAGCAGATCAGGAATATCGGAATTATCGCCCATATCGATGCGGGTAAAACAACGCTTACCGAGAGGATCCTTTACTATACTGGCCGTACCTATAAGATAGGCGATGTGGATGATGGTACCGCGGTGATGGACTGGATGACGCAGGAAAGGGAGCGGGGGATCACCATTACCGCTGCCGCTACTACTTGCCAATGGCTGGATCATCGCATCAACATTATCGATACCCCAGGGCATGTGGACTTCACCGCTGAGGTGGAGCGAAGCCTTCGGGTCCTCGATGGGGGCATCGTGGTTTTCGATGCGGTGGCTGGTGTCGAGCCCCAGTCGGAGACGGTCTGGAGGCAGGCGGATGGCTATGGCGTCCCCCGGATTTGCTTCGTGAACAAGATGGATCGAATAGGTGCCGATTTCTACCGTACCGTGGATATGATCAGGGAGCGGCTTGGCGCACATGCCCTGGCCATACAGTTGCCCCTGGGAGCCGAGAACTCCTTTAGGGGCGTTATCGATATAATTGCGGAAAGGGCATGGGTCTTCTCTGACGACCCCAATGAAAGCCCGGTGGCAGAGGACATCCCTCGTGATTATGAGGAGGTCTCAAGCAGGTATCGTGAGGCGATGATCGAGAGGCTTGCCGAAAGCGATGATCAGTTGATGACTCTCTATTTAGAAGGGGGCACCATCAATGCCTTAGCTATTAAAGAGGCTCTCAGACGGGCCACCATAGCAAATCGAGTGGTGCCCGTTATTTGTGGCAGCGCCCTGCGGAATAAGGGCATACAGCCCATGCTGGATGCCATTGTTTCCTACCTTCCCTCACCTATTGATGTGCCACCGGTGGTGGGCATCGATCCCAGGAATGGCAAAGAGCTTCAGCGCTCCCCCACCGATGGCGCTCCCTTCTCTGCCCTGTCCTTCAAGATTGTCTCCGATCCCTTTATTGGCAGGCTGGTCTATTTCAGGGTTTATTCCGGGAAGGTGGAGGCCAGGGCTCAGGTCTATAACTCCAGAAGCGAGCGTCGGGAAAGGATCGGGCGACTGCTTCAGATGCATGCCAACCGTCGTGAGGAGGTCAAGCGGGTTGAGGCGGGCGATATCGCTGCCGCCCTGGGCTTGAAAGACACCTTCACTGGCGATACGCTGTGTCATACCAGTGCGCCCATCGTGCTGGAGACGATTCGCTTCCCCCAGCCGGTGATCTCGGTAACCATCGAGCCCAAATCGCGGGCCGAGCAGGACCGACTGGATGATGCCCTGACGAAACTGGGCCAGGAGGATCCAACCTTCATCACCCGTTATGATGAGGAAACGGGGCAAACGATAATTTCAGGGATGGGTGAGCTCCACCTTGAGGTCATCGTGGAACGGCTGCTGCGTGAGTTCCAGGTGGGGGCAAATGCGGGCAGGCCCCGGGTGGCCTATAGAGAGACCATCACCGTGCTAGTAAAGGTTGAGGGGAGGTTCATTAAACAGACTGGGGGCAGGGGGCAATACGGGCATGTCTGGATTGAGCTTCAGCCCGGTAAGCGGGGGAGCGGCTTTGAGTTTGTGAACGGAATTAAAGGCGGTATTATCCCCAAGCAATACATCACCCCGGTGGAGAGGGGGGTCAGAGAGGCTATGGAGGGTGGTGTTATAGCGGGCTACCCTCTGGTGGATATTAAGGCCACCCTTTATGATGGAAGCTTTCATGAGGTTGATTCCTCTGAGCTAGCCTTCAAGATCGCCGGCACCATGGCGCTGAAGGATGGGGTGAAGAAGGCCAAGCCTATCCTTCTTGAACCGGTCATGAAATTGGAGGTTGTCACCCCTGAAGGATTCCTGGGTGACATCCTTGGAGACCTTAACTCAAGGCGGGGTCAGGTCGCGAGCATCGATAGTCGTGGTACCACAAAGATAATTCGATGCTTTGTCCCTCTTGCCGAGACCTTTGGCTATGCTACCGACCTCAGGTCGATGAGCCAGGGGCGGGCAACCTTCGCTATGGAGTTTCATCGCTATGATGAGTTGCCCCAAGATTTGGCGGAGCAGCTCGTTGTAAAAGTGGGAGGAGTGGCCTGATGCCCAAGCAGAAGATTCGCATAAAACTCAGGGCCTTCGACCATCGGATACTGGATCAATCGGCAGGGCAGATCGTGGAGGCCGCGGAGCAGACCGGGGCTAAGGTGGTAGGGCCAGTCCCGCTGCCCACACGCATTAAGAAGTTCTGTGTTATACGCTCCCCCCATGTAGACAAGGACTCCAGGGAGCAGTTTGAGATTCGCACCCACAAGCGCCTGATCGATATCCTGGAGCCCTCTTCCAGAACCATCGATGTCCTGACGCGGCTGGATTTACCGGCAGGGGTTGATATAGAGATCAAGCTTTAGAAGTTCGAAAGAGCGAGTCAATAGAGAACAAGGCCATAAAAGTGGGAAAAAGTGAGTGAATAGAAAGCAAGGGAGCGGATAGTTCGAAAAGATGATCGAAGGAATTATCGGGCGAAAGATCGGGATGACCCAGGTTTTTGGGGAGGATAGAACGGTGGCTCAGGTTACCGCCATCGCTGCCGGGCCTTGCTTAGTGACCCAGGTTAAACGGGCGGAAAAGGAGGGCTACGATGCCATTCAGCTTGGCTTTGGCGAGGCGAAGCGGCTCAACGCGCCGGAGAAAGGGCATCTCAAGAAGTTGGGCATGTTTAAGCACCTCAGGGAGTTTGCGGCAGCGGATATCGCCTCCATCCAGGTAGGGCAGGTGGTGGATGTGAGCATCTTCAAGCCAGGCGATCTGGTCGATATCGCCGGTATCTCTAAGGGGAAGGGCTTTGCTGGTGTGGTGAAGCGTCATCACTTCGCTGGCGGTCCCAAGACACATGGTCAATCCGACCGACATCGCGCCCCGGGCTCCATAGGGGCAACCACCACCCCGGGTAGGGTGCTAAAGGGGATGAAGATGGCGGGTCATATGGGGAATGAGCGGGTGACAGTGCGTCACCTCAAGGTGATTGAGGCGGATGCGGAGCAAAACCTGCTCCTGGTTCGCGGGGCGGTGCCCGGCGCCAGAAACGGGCTCGTCACCATCAAGAAATCGACTGGCCAAGGGGAAAATATTGTTTAGATTCGCCATATCCAACGCCTTTAGGAGAAAGGGGATCGCCATTTTCGCCATCCTGGGAACTGCCTTGGGCATTGCCCTGATGACGGTGTTGCTCAGTATCTCCGAGGGCATGAACAGTTGGATGGATGAGATGTCGGATGAAATGGCAGGGAGTATCGCTGTTTACCCCAAGGCCGCACCCTTGGGGTTTATGATGCCCAGCCCCATAGGCCTGCCGATTTCATATGTAGATGAGATAGAGGCGATAGAAAACGTGGATAGAGATAGTGTGCGCCCGCAGGTGACGTATTTTATTCCCACTGAGGATTACGCCTTCGGCGACCCTATGGGTACACTCATGAGGGGTGTGGATTTGGAGCGCGAGCTCGAAGAAGACGACCCAAACGCACCGGGCAATATCATTAAGGGCGAACCCTTAACCACAGCCAGCAAGAATGAGATCATCATCGGTACCTTGGCTTCTATAGCTGCTAGGGGAGGGGACTACGCTAAAGTAGGCGGCACTATGGAGATGCCTGTATTAGGTAGCGGTAACGCCACTATCACTCTCACCGTGGTAGGCATATTCGAGACCGATCATACCTTTAACGATTTTAGCATCTATACCGACATAGATACTGCGAGGAGCCTGATGCCGACCATCGCCGCGGATGAGGTGAATTTCATTGGTGTCACGGCTACCAGTACGAAATACGTAAGCGGTGTCGCAGAAGAAATAGAAGAGATGTTTGAGAATAGAGACGTTCCGGTTAGCACCACTGTGGCCAGAGAAATGATTGAGAGCTTTGAAGAAATGATGGGTACCATGGAGAGCTTCCTGTGGATCGTTTCTCTGGGTGCGGCGATAGCTGGTGTGGTATCCATATTCATTGTTATGATTATGTCGGTTATCGAGAGGACTAAGGAGTTCGGCATACTCAAGGCGTCGGGCTGGTCCAATAGAAATATCATCAGCTCGGTGGTGGTACAATCGATCACCATCGGCCTTCTGGGCGCTGCTGTCGGGCTCGCCATCGGATACGGGTTGGGGAAAGGCATCGATGCCTACATTGCAATAGATATGGCTGTTATTACGTGGAGGCTGCTACTGTTCATAGCCGCCTTCGGGACACTTGCAGGGGTAGCGGGCGGACTCTACCCCGCGCTGCGGGCGGCGCGGGTTAGCCCCATAGAAAGCCTGAGGGCCTTATAGGTGAGTGACATGAGTGAGCATCAAACCGGGCCTGAGGACCAACTGAAAAGCATTATAGTTACCCAAAAGCTAACTAAGATCTATGGTAAGGGGACCACCAGGGTGGCGGCACTCAAAGGGGTGAACCTCAGGGTGCGGAAAGGGGAGTTTATTGCTGTGCTGGGACCATCGGGAAGCGGAAAGACCACCCTTCTCAATATGCTTGGTGCCCTGGATCGCCCTACCAGGGGACGGGTGTTTATTGACGGTGTGGAAACGAGCAGGGTACCGGAGCGCAGGCTTTACAGAATACGCCGCGAGAAACTGGGTTTCATTTTCCAGACCTATTACCTGGTGCCGACTCTCAACGCTCTGCAGAATGTGCTCATGCCGGTGTTGCCGATGAGGGAGAACAAGCGGTATAAGAAAAGGGGGGAGAGGCTGTTGGAGCTAGTTGGCCTTAAGGACCGCATGCATCACAAGCCGGGGGAGCTCTCCGGTGGCGAGCAGCAGCGGGTGGCCGTCGCCCGCGCCCTGATCCTAAATCCTGGCGTTATCCTTGCAGATGAGCCCACTGGCAATCTGGATACTAAGACTGGTGCTGAGATCATTGATCTGATGCAGCGGCTAAACAAGGAGCGTGGGAAAACCTTTATTATTGTGACCCACGATAGCCGCATCGCCGAAAACGCGGAAAGGGTGTTCTATTTGATGGATGGCAGGCTATCCGATGTTCCCCCAGAGGAGAATTAAGGTGGTGCAGGTTCCTGTTCATAATATACAAGGAGAGGTTGTCGACCACATCGCACTGAAGGATGAGATTTTTGGGGTGCCCCCGAACCAGGCGGTGGTGCATCAGGCCTTGGTGAGGCAGCTGGCTAATGCCCGTCAGGGCACGGCGAGCACCAAGACCCGGGCACAGGTTTCCGGTGGGGGGCGTAAACCCTTCCGTCAGAAGGGAACGGGGCGAGCGAGGCGGGGGAGTTCACGGTCACCGCTGCTCAGGGGTGGCGGTGTGGCCTTCGGTCCTCACCCCAGGAGCTATCGTCAGGCGATGCCCAGGAAGATGCGCCGCCTGGCCCTGAGGTGCGTCCTTTCGGCAAAGGTGGCTGAGGGTGAAATGGTCGTGGTGGATGAGCTGGCGTTAAACGAGCCCAAGGCAAAGGAGATGGCTCGCATCCTGGCGGCATTGGGAGTGAGCTCCTCGGTGCTTATTGTTACCGCCGGGGCTGATCCCAATGCTTATAAATCGGCGCGAAACCTGGAGAGGACGAAGACATTGCCTGCCAACCTGATAAATGTCGGCGATCTCCTCTCTCACAGGATATTAATGCTCACCGTGGCAGCGGTGCGGCGGGTGGAAGAGATGGGGACGCCGCAGCCGAGGAAGATGGTAGAGACCCAAGTATAAGAAGAGGATAGATAGTTAGCGGGAAATCAATCGAGTTACCGAGGTTCTATTTAGAGCTGAGCGAAAAGGACGAAAAGACGAAAAATGCAGCTACTGGAAATATTACGCCGTCCCATAATCTCGGAGAAGAGCACAGGCCTTCAGGAGCGGGACAAGTACACCTTCGAGGTGGCGCTGGGTGCCAATAAGCAGCAGATCAAGCAGGCTGTGGAGCTGGCGTTTCAGGTTGAGGTGGCGCGGGTGAATGTGATAACCATGCCCCCTAAGTGGCGTGGCCCGGGAAGAAGACGGGGTCAGACCTCCCCCTGGAAGAAAGCGGTGGTCACCCTCAAACCGGGGCAAAAGATCGAATTCTTTGAGGGATTATAGGGAGTTTCTCATCCTGTTTCTTGGGTTGAGTGATAGAGATGACGTGGACAGTTAAGTTAAAAAATGAGTTGAGGAAAGGTCGAAGAAGTGCCTCTTAAGGTATATAAACCAACATCGCCGGGGCGCAGGGGGATGACCGGTGCCACCTTTGAGGAAATCACTAAGACGAAGCCGGAGAAATCGCTCCTCAGGCCCCTTAAGAAGAAGGCGGGGAGAAGCAATCAGGGGCGGATCACAGTACGCCACCGGGGTGGTGGCGCCAAGAGGATGTATCGCATTATCGATTTCAAGCGCGATAAGCTGGGCATCCCTGGCGAGGTGGCCGCTATCGAATACGATCCGAATCGCTCAGCGCGCCTCGCCCTCATCCACTACACTGACGGGGAGAAGCGATACATACTGGCCCCACTCGGCCTGGAGGTGGGGGATACCATTACGGCAGGCAGCGATGCCGAGATGAAGATAGGCAATGCCCTGCCCTTAAAGTCGATCCCTACAGGCACTGCGATCCACAATATCGAACTCAATCGTGGCAAAGGGGGACAGCTCGTGAGGAGCGCCGGCGGGGTGGCCCAGCTTATGGCCAAGGAGGGCGACTATGCGCTGGTGAGGATGCCCTCCAGCGAGATAAGGCGAATCCACATCGAGTGCTGTGCCACCATCGGCCAGGTTGGCAATGTTGATCATCAGCATATTAAGCTTGGCAAGGCGGGGCGGAAGAGGCACCTTGGGATACGTCCCACGGTGCGCGGCTCGGTGATGAGCCCTCGCGATCACCCCCACGGTGGGGGGGAGGGGCGCTCTCCCATAGGCATGCCTGGCCCCAAGACCCCCTGGGGGAAGCCGGCGCTGGGCTATACCACCCGCAAGAACAAGCGCACCGACAGCATGATCGTGAAGCGGAGGAAATGAGGGGAAGTAAATCTAAGATGTCAGTAGTGCAATTAACCGAGCTATTATCGAACTTTGGCAGCTTGGAGCGCAGGTGAGAGGTCGAAAAAATGTCCAGATCCTCTAAGAAGGGACCCTTTGTCGACTCGAAACTGGTGAAGAAGGTGGAGGCACTCAATCAGTCGGGAGAGAAGGCAGTGCTCAAGACCTGGTCGCGTGCCTCAACCATTCTTCCCGAGATGATCGGACACACCATCGGGGTGCATGATGGCAGGCGGCATGTGCCCATCTTTATTACCGAGAATATGGTGGGGCACAAGCTGGGCGAATTTGCCTTTACCAGATCCTTCAGGGGGCATTCCGCTAAGTCGGAGAGGGTGGCTACGTTTAAAAAGCGGACAAAGAAGTAGGCATTATGGAGGTACGGGCTACCGCAAGATATGTAAGGACATCGCCTCGCAAACTGCGCCCGATTGCGGGTGTGGTGCGGGGTAAGAAGGTGGAGGAGGCGTTGACCATTCTTAGATTCCTGCCCTCGCCGTCGGCCCGTACTGTAGCCAGGGTGGTAAAGTCAGCCGTCGCCAATGCCGAGAACAACTTCGAGATGACGCCATCGGACCTGAGGATTGTGAAGATCTATATCGATGGGGGGCGGAGCATGAAGCGCTATCGCGCGGGAGCAAGGGGGCGGGCAAAACCGATCCTCAAACGCTCCAGCCATATCACCGTAGTGGTTAAAGAGGAGGAATGATTGGGGCAAAAGGTTCACCCGGTAGGATTTAGGCTCGGTGTGAGCAAGGATTGGCAGGCAAAGTGGTATGCCGATAAAAACTATACCGAGCTATTGCAGGAGGACCTCAAGATCCGAGCGGCCATTGCGTCGAAGTATGCGGCGGATGATGTATCGCGCGTTGACATAGAGCGTGCTGCCAATCAGGTGACAGTGACCGTCTTTACGGCAAGGCCAGGGATCGTTATCGGCAGAGGAGGGCAGCGGGTCGATGAGATGAGGCTTATTTTGGAGCAGGTCGCCGGAAAACGAGTACGACTGAACATTATGGAGGTTGCGCGGCCCGAGCAGGATGCTTATCTGGTGGCCAGGAGCATTGCTCAGCAGATTCAGCGGCGAATTTCTCATCGGCGTGCCATGAAGCAGGCAATCTCTCGGGCTATGGATAGTGGTGCCCAGGGGATAAAGGTCCGCTGCTCTGGTAGACTTACTGGCTCCGAGTATTCGAGGAAAGAGACCTTGTATCAGGGGAGGGTGCCCCTTCATACGCTACGTGCCGATATCGACTACGCCCAGGTTGTGGCACACACCACTCTGGGCTGCACTGGGATCAAGGTTTGGATCTATAAAGGCGATATAATACCCGAGTCTGAAAAGTACCCAATTGAAGCCCCGACAGTGGTGCCACCTGTGGAAGGAGAGGGGCTGGAGGAGGAGGTTAAGGTAGAGGTGGAGGCTAAGGTGGAGGAGGTTAAGGTAGAGGAGGAGGAGGTTAAGGTAGAGGTGGAGGCTACGGTGGAGGAGGTTAAGGTAGAGGTGGAGGCTAAGGTAGAGGCGGGGGTTGAGGCAAAGGAGAAGCCTAAGGCAGAAGAGAAGCCTAAAGCAAAAGAGCAGCCTGAGGCAAAGGAGAAGGCTAAGGCAAAGGAGAAGCCTGAGGCAAAGGAGAAGGCTAAGGCAAAGGAGAAGCCTAGAGTAAAGGAGAAGCCTAAGGCAGAGGGGAAGCCCATGGTAAGAGAGCAGCCTGAGGCAAAGGAGAAGGCTAAGGCAAAGGAGAAGGCTAAGGCAAAGGAGCAGCCTAAGGCAAAGGAGAAGGCTGAGGTAGAGACGCCCGAGGACTAAGAGGGACAGCGCGCTGAGTAAGGGATAGGATCATGTTACAGCCGAGGCGAGTTAAATATCGAAAACAGCATCGTGGTCGTCGCCGGGGGACGGCTCAGGCGGGCAATAGCATCTCCTTTGGCGAGTTTGGGCTTCAGGCCCAGGGGGCTTGCTGGCTCACGTCAAGACAAATCGAGGCGGCACGGCGTGCCATTATTCGCTATGTGCGGCGTGGTGGCAAGGTTTGGATCCGAGTCTTTCCCGATAAACCGGTGACCTCAAAACCTGCTGAGACTCGTATGGGCAGCGGCAAGGGCGCGGTGGACCATTGGGTTTGTGTAACCAAACCGGGGAGGATCCTCTTTGAGATCGGTGGGGTCAAAGAGGAAGCGGCGCGGGAAGCGATGCGCTTGGCCTCCCATAAACTCCCCATCCCTACCAGGTTTGTGCGCCGGGACACCGATGTCCCTTACAAGGAGGGTTCATAGGTTGAAGATCCAGGAGATTAGAACCTTTAGCTTGGAGGAGCTTAATAAGCAGCTTAACGATTCCTATAGAGAGCTATTTAACCTAAGATTTCGCTTGGCCACCAGACAACTGGTGAATTATCATGAGATCCGCAATGTACGGAAGAGGATCGCTCGGATTAAGACCATAATGAAGGAAATAGAGCTATCATAGAGGAGTGAGGGTGTTGTGGTAACGGAAGCTGGCAGGGAAAGAAAGATCAAGATTGGTCGCGTGGTCAGCAACAAGATGGATAAGACTGTGGTGGTAACTGTGGAATCCTATAGACCCCACCCGCTATATAAGAAGCAGGTAAGGCGCATCAAAAAATTCAAGGCTCACGATGAGCAAAATTCCTGTCATATCGGGGATGTGGTGCGGATCGAGGAAACGCGCCCCCTTTCGAAGGAGAAACGTTGGCGGGTGGTGGAGATAGTGTCTAAGGGTGAGTTAGCATGATTCAGCACATGACCAGGGTGAGGGTGGCCGATAACACCGGGGCCAAGAGCATCATGTGCATCAATGTCCCCGGTGGCACTCGGAAGAGATATGCTCGGGTGGGTGACGTCATCGTAGCCTCGGTTAAGGAGGCGACGCCGGGGGGGGCGGTTAAGAGGGGTGAGGTGGTGCGGGCGGTGATCGTGCGCACCAGTAAGCCCTATCGGCGCCACGATGGTTCATATATCAGGTTCGATGAGAACGCTGCAGTGATCCTCACCGATAAGAATAATCCTAAAGGAACCCGCATCTTCGGTCCGGTGGCCCATGAGTTGAGACAGAAGAACTTTATGAAGATTCTCTCCCTGGCTCCCGAGGTGCTATAAGATGAAGATAAGAAGAGATGATACCGTGGTCGTTATTGCCGGCAAGGATAAAGGGAAGAGGGGGAAGGTGCGTCAGTCCCTTAAGAGGGAGAGCTGTGTAGTGGTGGAGGGTGTTAATATGGTAAAGCGCCATACGAGGCCGCGGGGAACAGTGAGGCAAGCAGGCATCATTGAGCGGGAGGCCGCACTGCATATTTCTAATGTGATGCTCCTGTGTCCTAAGTGTGATCATCCGGCGCGCCTCGGTTTTCGCATCCTAGAGGATGGTAGCAGGGTGAGGGTGTGCCGCCGATGCCACGAGGTGATCGATTGATGTCCCGATTGAAGGAAAAGTATAAAAAAGAGGTGGTACCCACTTTGATGAGCGAGTATGGCTATAAGAGTGTGATGCAGGTACCTAGCCTGGAGAAGGTGGTGGTCAATATTGGCCTTGGGGAGGCGACGCAACAAGCCCACGTCCTAGAGGCGGCGGAGCGGGATCTGGCTGCCATCACCGGGCAGCACCCGGTGATTACTAGGGCGAAGCGGTCGATCGCCGGTTTTAAGCTGCGTCAGGGGATGCCTATTGGGATGATGGTAACATTGCGGGGAGATAGGATGTATGATTTCTTCGATAAGCTGGTGAACGTCACCCTACCGCGCCTTCGCGACTTTCAGGGGATGCCTCGAAACTCCTTCGATGGCCGGGGCAATTACACCCTAGGATTAAGGGAGCAGCTTATCTTCCCTGAGATCGAGTATGATAAAGTGGACAAGGTACGGGGGCTAGAGATTTCGGTCGTCACCACAGCCCGAACCAATGAGGAAGGGTGTAGGCTTCTTGAGCTCATGGGTATGCCGTTCTCATGAGAGTAAAACAGGAATAAATAGTTGCAGGGGAGGTCAATCTAGTTGCCAGGGTTCTCTTTAGAGACTGGAGCTAAGGCGAAAAGAGCTTAGGAATGGCGAAGGTATCGAAGGTTGTAAAGGCGCAACGAGCACCAAAGTATAAAGTGCAAAAAAGGAATCGCTGTAGCCGTTGTGGCAGGCCGCGAGCCTATATACGCCAGTTTGGGCTGTGCCGCATATGCTTCAGGGAACTCGCTCTTCAGGGGCAGATCCCCGGGGTGAGGAAGTCTAGCTGGTAGGAGGTGAAGCGATGGTTACCGACCCTATTGCCGATATGCTAACCAGAATGAGGAATGCCATTCTTGCTAGGCACGACTTTACGCTCGTGCCTTCATCAAGAATGAAGCTCTCTATTGCCAAGATTCTCAGGGAGGAGGGTTTTATCAGGGATTACGAGGTCTTGAAGGGAAAGCCGCAGCGGGTAATTAAGGTGTATCTCAAATATACGGAGAATAAGGAGCCGGTGCTCACCGGACTCAAGCGAGTCTCCAAGCCCGGGCTCAGGATATATGTTAAGCGGAAGGAGATTCCCAGGGTTTACGGGGGTCTTGGCATTGCGATTCTCTCCACCCCCAAAGGGGTGATGATGGGGCAGCAGGCGTGGCGCCAGGAGGTGGGCGGAGAGCTGCTTTGTTACATATGGTAACGGAGGACATTGATGTCTCGCATCGGAAGGATGCCTATTCCATTGCCTCCAGGGGTTGAGGTCGAGATCAAAGGAAACAAGGTGCGGGTGAAGGGTCCCAATGGGGAGCTTTCCCGCTCCTTTGACCAGGCGATCGCTATTTCTTTGAACGAGGGTACGCTCACGGTCTCTCGACCGAGCGATAATCGAATTCATCGCTCGCTGCATGGACTAACCAGGAGCCTTATAGCCAACATGGTGGAGGGGGTGAGTAAAGGGTTTCAGAAGGACCTGGAGCTCGTTGGTGTCGGCTATCGTGCCCAAAACGTCGGCGAGAAGGTGGTGCTTCAGGTGGGTTACTCCCACCCTGTGGAGATAATCCCTCCCACTGGGGTATCGGTGATCGTAGCGGAGGCGCAGCGCATTAGTGTTAAGGGTATCGATAAGCAACTAGTGGGGGACTTAGCAGCGAAGATTCGCGCCGTAAGGCCTCCAGATCACTACAAAGGCAAGGGGATAAGATATGCCGGTGAGCGGGTTCGACTCAAGCCAGGAAAATCAGGGAAGGTTGGTGCCAAGAGGTAATGCGCAGAAAAGATACCGAAACGGCGCGCCAAAGAATACATGCCCGGGTGAGGAGGAAGGTTTCGGGCACCGCGGATCGTCCTCGCCTATGTGTTTTTCGTAGCCTGAGCCATGTCTACGCCCAGGTGATCGATGATGAGCTGGGTCATACCATTGTCTCGGCATCGACCCTGGATCCCGGGATAAGGTCTGAGTCGGATGGGAAGCGGAAGGTGGCAGCAGCAGCGCTTGTAGGCGAGATGGTAGCTAGGCGGGCTGTGGAGCGGGGAATCACCGAGGTGGTGTTTGACCGAGGTGGATACAAGTATCATGGTAGAGTAAAAGCCCTGGCAGAGGCTGCTAGAGAGAAAGGATTAGAGTTTTAGATGGAGGGGATTGATCACAGCGAATTACCCCTGAATGAGAAACTTGTCAATATAAAGCGCGTGGCCAAGGTGGTGAAAGGAGGGAGGCGATTCAGTTTTACTGCCTTGGTGGTCGTGGGCGATGGTAATGGGCATGTGGGTGCTGGATTGGGCAGAGCAAAGGAGATACCTGAAGCCATCCGAAAGGGAGGCACCATTGCTCGCAAGCAACTGATCAGTGTGCCGATGAAGGATGGCACCATTCCCTATGAGATAGTGGCCAGGTATGGGGCGGCGAAGGTGCTCCTCAAGCCAGCAGCTCCAGGAACAGGGTTGATCGCTGGTGGTGGGGTGCGCGCGGTGCTGGAGCTTGCCGGGATCACCGACATCCTCACCAAGTCCCAAGGGAGCGCTAACAAGATAAACGTGGTGCGAGCCACCTTACTGGGGCTCAGCCAGTTAAGGGATCCTCGGGAGGAGGTAGCGAAGCGAAAGTCGAAGCCCACGGGGGAGGTATCCATTGGCTAAGCTGATGGTCACTTGGGTAAAAAGCGGCATTGGCCACCCTAGGGATCAGCGGCGGACACTCCAGGCTTTGGGGTTTCATCGCCTGAACCAGACTGTTGAGCACGATGATTCGCCAGCGATTCGTGGGATGATCATGAAGGTAAGGCACCTGGTAACTGTGGAGGAGAGCGGTGAGGCAGAATGAACTGGCCCCATCCCCTGGGGCGAAACATAATAGTAAAAGAATCGGACGAGGCCTCGGCAGCGGGCATGGAAGGACCGCTGGAAAGGGCACCAAAGGGCAGAAGGCGCGTGCGGGGTATAAGATGCGCCCCGGCTTTGAGGGAGGGCAGAACCCGTTGACCAAACGCCTGCCTGAGCAGCGGGGCTTCACCAATATATTTAGGATAGAATATGCCACCATCAATGTTGACCGCCTTAATCGCTTTGAGGCAGAGAGCGAGGTAACGCCCCAGCACTTGGTGGAGGAAGGGCTGGTCAAGTCGCTGAAGCAGCCGATAAAGATTCTCGGCGATGGCGAACTTCAGAAACCTCTCACCGTAAGGGCAAATAAGTTCACCCAACCGGCAAGGAGAAAGATCGAAGCGGCTGGAGGAAAGGCAGAGGAAATTAGTAGTGACTCAAGAGCGAAGAGACACTAGGCCCAAGCTGCTTCAGGCAATGATCGATGCCTTTGGTCAGGCGGACCTGAGGAAGAAGATCCTGCTTACCCTGGGCCTTCTGGTAATTTTCCGCTTTGTTGCCCACGTCCCTATGCCCGGCGCGGATGTTGAAGCCATGCGCGAGTTCCTGGGAGGGGGCAGCAGCGTCGGGGCACTGGTGGGAATGATGGATCTCTTCAGCGGCGGGGCGATGAGGAACATGAGCATAGCCGCTATGGGGGTCTATCCCTATATAACCGCAGTTATTATCATGCAGCTCCTGGTGCCGGTGATCCCTCGCCTTCAGGCAATTGCTCGAGAGGGGGAGGCGGGGAGGGCGAGGATTAACCTGTACACTCACTGGCTAACGGTGCCCTTGGCAGCCCTCCAGGGTTACGGTCAGTTGATAATGCTACAGGGGCAGGGCATCTTCCCCGCGAATAGTATCGGCTTCTCCGGGGATGCGCTCCTCCCCACCGTCACCATGGTGCTGGCAATGACCGCAGGGACGATGTTCCTTGTGTGGCTGGGGGAGCTGATCACCGAATATGGCATTGGTAATGGCATTTCCCTGATAATCTTTGCCGGAATCGTTGCCAGCTTGCCGCAGATGATCGGCCAAGGCTACCTGGCCCAAGGAGCTGGGGACCTGTTGGGATTATTCATTTTCCTCGGTTTAGCCCTGGCCATTTTGGTCACCATCGTTATCTTTACCGAGGCTCACCGCCGAATTCCGGTGCAGTATGCCAGGAGCCTGTATCGTGGAGGGCGGATGTATCGGCAATCTGGTGGCACCCACATTCCAATTAGAGTAAACTCGGCGGGGATGATTCCAGTGATCTTCGCCATGGCGATGCTGATCTTCCCCGGGGTGGTCGCCAGCTTCTTCGCCGCTCCACCGGGTGAGGCTGCCAATTTCGCCAACACCATTCAGAATCTCTTCTCCTCGACAAGCGGGTTATATTGGGCAATGTACTTTTTCCTGGTACTGGGCTTCACCTTCTTCTATGCCATGATAATCTTTCAGCAGCAAAACCTAGGGGAGACACTGCAGCGGCAGGGGGCTTTCGTGCCCGGAATTCGCCCGGGCAGAACCACCCAGCAATTCCTTAATCGGGTTATCACCAGGGTCACCTGGGCAGGTGCCCTGTTTCTAGCCTTTGTGGCAATATCTCCCTTTATTATTCAAAATATAACCGGCGTTCAGGTTTTGATTTTGCCATCCATCGGCATGCTAATTGTAGTCGGTGTAGCCCTGGATACCATGAGGCAACTGGAGGCTCAGCTCATGATGCGCCGCTATGAAGGTTTTCTCAAGTGAGGAGGGTTTTGTATGCGTTCTGTGCTTTTGGGCGCCCCGGGCTCGGGGAAGGGGACCCAGGCGGGAATAATTTCTGAGAGGCTGGGCATTGCTCATGTTGCCTCCGGCGACCTGTTTCGTGAGGCGGCAAGTAGGGGGGATGAGGTGGGGAGGCAAGCGAAGTCTTACATGGAAAAGGGGCTCCTGGTTCCTGACGAGATAACGATCAGGATGATACTGGAGCGCGTTGCCGCTCCGGATTGTGCTAGAGGGTTTATCCTCGATGGCTTCCCCAGAACCTTGGAACAAGCCAAGGCCCTGGATATGGCTCTGGGGGAAAGGGGAGAGGCTATTGATCGGGTGTTTTATATCAAGGTTGCCACGGAGGAGCTGGTGAGGCGCTTGAGCGGTCGGTTTATCTGTCGAAGCTGCCAGAAACCCTATCACCCGGTATCCTCACCGCCAGAGGTAACGGGCAGGTGTGACCATTGCGGCGGCGAGCTTTATCAGCGCCCCGATGACTTACCGGAGACGGTAAAAAAGCGAATTGAGGTCTACTTTGCGGAGACGGCACCGCTCATCGACTACTATAAGGAAGCGGGCAAACTGGTAGAGATCAATGGACAGGGGGAGATCGGCGAGATCGGCGAGAGGCTTGTCGCGGCCCTTTCATAGGGATTGAAATGGGGATAATCGTTAAATCGTCACAGGAGATCGATATCATGCGAAAGGCGGGGAGGATCGTGGCTGCCATTCTTGATGTGTTGAAGAAAAGGATTGAACCTGGTATTATCACTGAGGAATTGGACACCATAACGGTTCACGAACTGAGTCGGCATGGTGCCACCTCATCCTTTAAAGGCTACCGGGGCTTCCCTGCCAGCCTGTGCGTCTCCGTTAATGAGGAACTGGTTCATGGCATCCCGGGGAAGCGTATACTTGAGGAAGGGGATATTGTTTCTTTGGACGTTGGCGCGCTGTTTAAGGGCTTTCATGCGGATGCTGCTATCACTATAGGGGTGGGGCGTATCAGCCCCCATGCAAAGGCGCTCATGGAGGCAACTGAGGGGGCGCTGAGCGCGGGGATCGCTAGTGCCCGAAGTGGCGCGCGTTTAGGGGATATCTCGGCGGCGATCCAGTCATTTGCAGAATCGCGAGGGTTCTCGGTTGTGCGTGAATATGTGGGACATGGCATCGGCCGCCAGATGCATGAAGAACCCCAGATACCAAATTACGGTCCCCCGGGGCAGGGACCCTTTCTCCAAAGGGGGATGACCATGGCTCTGGAACCCATGGTGAATGCTGTAGGATGGCGCACAAAAGTAGACGGCAATGGGTGGACCGTCGCTACCGCCGATGGTAGCCTCTGCGCGCATTTCGAGAATACTATTGCGATCGACGACGGCGAGGCGGAGATACTCACCAGTCTTGGTTAGGCGTAAGATATGCCCAAGAAGGAAGCTATTGAGGTCGAGGGGAAAGTGGTTGAGCCTTTGCCCAACACTATGTTCCGTGTCGAGCTGGCCAATGGGCACAAGGTGCTGGCACATATATCGGGTAAGATGAGAATACATTACATCAAGATCCTTATTGGCGATAAGGTATTGGTGGAGCTTTCCCCATATGACCTAAGCAGGGGCAGGATTACCTATCGTTTTAGATAGATTTATGTGCGGCGTAGGTGGCGAAGCATGAAGGTTCGAGCTTCAGTTAAGCGGCGATGTGAAAAGTGTAAGGTGGTGAAGAGGAAGGGCGTGGTCCGGGTGATCTGCGAGAACCCAAGACATAAGCAGAGGCAGGGATAGTTTCCTTTTTTGGCTGGGGTAAAGCTAAGTAGATAGGGGCGAAACGAAAAGGACCGAAAGATGGCAAGAATAGCAGGGGTAGACCTACCCAAGAGCAAACGAGTCGAGATTGGATTGTGCTCCATCTACGGTATAGGACGCTCCGTGAGCCAGAGGATCCTGGCGCAAACCGGAGTCGACCCTGATACCAAAGTCAAGGATCTTAGCGAGGGGGATGTCAGCCGGATTCGAGAGGTTATCGATCGCGATCACGAGGTGGAAGGAGAACTGAGGCGCAAGGTCAATCTCAACATTAAGCGGCTTATCGAGATAGGTAGCTACCGTGGCATCAGGCATCGCCGTGGTTTACCTGTTCACGGGCAGCGTACCCGAACTAACGCTCGCACCAAAAAGGGTGCCCGCAAGACTGTCGCCGGGCGCCGCCGCACCGTGACTAGGAAGTAAAGGAGCGCTATGCCAGACAAGAAGAAACCGACCCGGGTTAAAAAAAGGGAAAGGAAGGCCGTACCCAAAGGTCGCGCCTATATCCAATCCACCTTCAACAATACCATCATCACCCTTACCGACCCCTCGGGCAATGCCATCGCCTGGGGGAGTTCGGGCACCGCTGGCTTTAAAGGATCGCGAAAGGGCACTCCCTATGCCGCGCAGCTAGCTGCGGAACAGACGGCGAGGAGGGGGATGGAGCATGGGCTAAGGCAGATTGAGGTCTATGTGAAGGGGCCGGGTAGCGGGCGTGAAGCGGCGCTCCGCTCCCTCCAGGCGGCAGGGCTCACGATTACCGGGATCAGGGATGTAACTCCTATCCCCCACAATGGCTGCCGCCCCAGAAAGAGGAGGAGGGTATGACTAAAACCTGCACCAGGATGGAGGCTACCCGTGGCCTTTGACCCAGTTCGGGAGAAGGAGTAGGGCGAAAAAAATGGCACGATACATAGGACCGGTTTGTCGGCTCTGCCGGCGGCAGAACGAGAAGCTGATGTTAAAAGGGGAGAGGTGTACCAGCCGAAAGTGCGCCGTAGAGCGGCGCAGTCTGCCCCCTGGCCGGCAACGACCGCAGCGCCGAAAAATATCCGACCGCGGTCTCCAATTGAGGGAGAAGCAGAAGGCGAGGCATACCTACGGAGTGCTGGAAAGGCAGTTTCGCAGGCATTTCGTTGAGGCGGAGAAACGGTCCGGGGTCACTGGCGAAAACCTACTCCAGATTCTGGAGATGAGGCTTGATAACGTGGTCTACCGCCTTGGTTTCGCTGACTCGCGAAGGCAGGCTCGCCAGATAGTACGCCATGGCCATATTACCATTAATGGGCGTAAGATGAATATTCCCTCTTACGGGGTTAGGGTGGGGGATGTGATCGCGTGGTGGGAAAAGAGCACCAGAACGGAGTACTACAAGAGGATAGCTGAGCAGATCGCGGATAAGATAATTCCCGAGTGGTTGAGCCTGGATGGTGAAAAGCTCTCCGGTCGAGTCCTGTCCCTGCCCAACCGCAGTGACATCGACCTTAGGATCGATGAGAAGGTCATCGTGGAGTATTATTCCCGATAGTTTTTCTGGAGGTAGCTACTTGTCTGAAATCGTGATGCCTCAAATAGAATGTACAGAAATCTCTGACAAATATGGCCGATTCATCACCGAGCCTCTTGAGAGGGGCTCTGGCATTACTATGGGTAATGCCCTGCGTCGGGCGCTCCTTAGCGCCCTCCCCGGTGCCGCGGTAACGTGGATCAGGATAGAGGGGTTACAGCACGAGTTCTCTACTGTCCCCTACATGAAGGAGGACACTATAGACTTCCTGCTGAGAGTCAAGGCGATTAGGCTCCGTCCCCTCTCATCCCGGGGGGGTCTACTAATCCTTAAAGCTGAGGGCGAGGGTCATGTTCTAGCTGGTGACATCGAGCCCTCGGCCGAGTTCGAGGTGGTGAATCCCGAGCTTCACCTGGCCACCTTGGATTCCCCCGAGGCCAAGCTGATCGTGGAGTTCAATGTGGAACAGGGTAAGGGATATCGGCCTGCAAGCCAGGGCTATCGGTCTACGGGCCAGGGTGATGGTCTTCCCATCGGGGTGCTTCCCCTAGATGCTGTCTTCACCCCCGTGCGCAAGGTCAATTATAATGTCGAGAACATCAGCGTGGGGCAAATAAGCTACGAGAGACTGATCCTCAATGTGTGGACTGATGGTACCATATCCCCGGTTGATGCGGTGAGCCGGAGCGCCCATCTGTTAATTGAACAACTGCAGCTATTCTATGAACTCGCTAGGGTCTCGTTACGGGTGGGGGAAAAACAGCCTCGCCTTCCCATCCCTCTGGAGCAATATAATATGCCTATTGAAGAGCTTGGCCTTTCCGTGCGCACCTTTAACTGCTTGAAGAGGGCTGGGATCACCAAGGCGGGGGAGCTATTTGAGAAGAGCGAGAAGGAATTGCTTAACATAAAAAACTTCGGACAGAGGACGATGGAGGAGGTGATGGGGCAGCTTAGGGCGAAGGGTTTCGTCTCAGAGGAGGGTGAGGAAGAGGAGGGCGGCCAGGCGGAAGATGGACCAGAGGAGGGCGGCCAGGCGGAAGATGGACCAGAGGAGGACGTTTAGCGCATGAGGCACCGTGTTGCCGGCCGAACACTCTCTAGGCCGACAGGTCACCGGGTTTTGATGTATCGGAACCTGGTAACCGATCTTTTGAGATATGGAAAGATAGTGACCACCGAGGCCAAAGCGAAAGAGGTCCAGGGCATGGCAGAGAGGATAATTACACTGGGCAAGGGCGGCACCCTACATAGCCGTCGCCAGGCGCTGGCATTTGTAATCGATAAGAAGGTGGTGGCGAAAGTGTTTGATGAGCTTGCCCCCAGGTATGCCCAGCGCCCTGGTGGCTATGCTCGGATAATAAAAATTGGGCCTCGCCATGGCGATGGCGCACCCATGGCACAGCTGGAATTGGTGGAGTAATTATGAAGATCGCCCTTATTATGGAATATGAAGGCACCAGATACCATGGATCTCAGATTCAGGAAAGGGTGCCTACCATTCAGGGTGAGCTTGAGCGTGCCCTAACGATGGTTACCGGGAAGAAGATTCGCACCTCATATGCCTCCCGTACCGACCGGGGGGTTCACGCTAAAGGGCAGGTGGTTGCCTTTCCCTCCGATTCTCCACTTCCTCCCAAAACCATTGCCCATGCGTTAAACCATTATCTGCCAGAGGATATTGCTATTAGGGATGCTTTTGTGGTGAATGATGATTTCGATCCCAGGAGAGATGCTTTGAGCCGGGAGTATTGCTACTACATCTGGAATAGCGCGACCCCTTCCCCGCTCCTGCGGCGGAGTGCCTATTTTGTGCCCAGGCGCCTCGAGGTTGCAGCGATGAACGAGGCCTGCCAGGCCATTTTGGGGACACATGATTTCGCCCCCTTTGCCAGCTCTCTCAACGGTGGAAAGAATACGGTGCGTACCCTTTATCGGGCGACGGTGGCCATAGAGGGTGATTTAGTGAGCTGCCACATGATGGCCAATTCATTTCTACCCCATCAGGTACGCAATACCATGGGCGCTCTGGTGAAGGTGGGACTGGGGAAGAGCGATGTGGCCGCCTTTTACGATATTTTGCGATCAAAAAAGCCCACTCAAGCGGGGCCTGCCCTCCCGCCACATGGGCTGTGTCTTTTGAAGGTTAATTACCCTAATGGGGTGAAATGAAGACCTATAGAACGAAATCCTCGGATCTCACGCCCCAGTGGCATGTTTTCGATGCCTCGGGGAGGACCCTGGGTCGGCTGGCATCGGAGGTAGCCACACTGCTCTTGGGCAAAAACAAGCCTACATACGCCCCTCACCTGAATACCGGGGACTTTGTCATCGTGGTAAATGCGGCGAAGGTCAGGGTGACCGGTAACAAGGCTCAGCAAAAGTTATACTATCGTCATTCTAATTATCCCGGCGGACTCAAGGGCACCACCTTTGCCAAGATGATAGAGACCCACCCCACTCGGGTGATCGAATCTGCTGTGAAGGGGATGATTCCACACAATCGACTGGGACGGGATATGATGGGGAGGCTTAAGGTCTATCCGGGAGATACGCATCCCCATCAAGCTCAGGTGGAGAAATCCAAGGGAGGGGACGCTCCAGATGGGGACGTACCGAAGAGGAGGCGTGGTTGAACGATAAGGGCTACTTTTATGCCACGGGAAGAAGGAAGAACGCGGTGGCTCGGGTGAGGCTGTTTCCGGGGGCGGGCGCCATTGTTATTAATGGCGAGCCCTATGAGAAGCTAATAACTCAGGAGAGGCTCAGGAAGGCGATCATGGAGCCGATGGTGGTAACCGATAGCCAGGAAAGGTTCAGTATTAGCGTTAAGGTTTCCGGGGGCGGGAATGTGGGGCAGGCCGGTGCCATCCGACACGGGATTGCCCGTGCCCTGGTGGTGGCTGATGGGAACCTGCGTCCACTACTGCGCAGTTATGGGCTGCTTACCCGTGACCCTCGAGTGAAGGAGCGAAAGAAATACGGCCTGGTCCGTGCCCGCAAAGCAAAGCAATACACCAAGCGATAAAATCTCAGGCGCTTCTGGGTAGACCTAGTCCCCTCTCAGCGATGATGTTGCGAATGATCTCCGAGGTGCCCGCGGCGATAAGCATGCCAATTGAGTTCATATACATATCCGCTATCGTCCCCTGGAGTGGAGCCCATTTTGAGCCTAGCCATAGCTGACCATAGAGTCCCATAATCTGGGTTCCCACATTGGCCATCTGCTGAAGGGTTTCAGAGGCGAACACCTTAATCATAGGGGCTTCATAACCGGGTATCTCCCCTTTTGTTTGCTGCCAAACGATGCGATAGCTCATCACGCGAGCAATCTCGACCTCGATGGCTAGCTCCGCGAGCTTCTGCCTTATAGAGGGGTCTTTGCCCAGGGGCTGCCCATTAACCTTGGTTTCCTTGGCAAACCTTACTAGTTCCTCGATGAGTCGCCGGGCGCCAGCGGCGAACATAACACCCATGGTTCTTTCGAAGGCCATGGCGATCATAGTATAATACCAGCCACGATTCTCCTCACCTATCAAGTTCCTTTTGGGGACATGCGCATCGTCGAAGAAGACCTCGTTAAAAAAGTGATGCCCAGCCATGTTTAACAGGGGGCGCACTGTGATGCCCGGGGTCTTCATATCGACAAGGAGGAGGCTGATGCCATGGTGCTTTTTCAAGGCATCGGGATCGGTCCTGACCAGCAGCCAGCCCCAATCGGCAATATGAGCGGCGCTAGTCCATACCTTCTGCCCATTGATGATGTACTCGTCCCCCTGGAGAACGGCATGGCACATCACATTAGCCATGTCCGAGCCAGCGCCGGGCTCGCTATACATGGTGCACCACCATCTCTCCCCGGCGGCCAGTGGCGGCAGATGTTCCTTCTTCTGCTCCTCAGTGCCCAGGAGAAGCAGGGTGGGGCCAACCCAGGTTATCCCGCCAACGCCCATATCTATGCCGGGGACTTGGTGATAGGCTGCCTCCTCCTTAAAGATCATGTGCTCAATCGCAGAGGCCTCCAGTCCGCCGTATTCTTTAGGCCAGTTCATGGCGAGCCACTTCTTTGCCCCCAGCTTCCTGGCTATCTGCTTGGTAAATTCAAACCTGTCAGGGTCAAACTCGCTCTCCAGCCCTCCCCAATAACCTGACGGTATCTCATCCTTTATAAACCGTTGCACCTCCCGCCGAAACGCTTCCTCCTCTAGGGTAAATCTAAAATCCATACCGGTACCCCTTTCTGAAGAACTGCTTTTTATTTTAAGCGCTACATATCGGCCTCAGCGAGTCGTCCCTTCAGGTAATCGATGACGGCCACCGGGGAAGGATCGACTTCGTTCAGAAGTGCCAGGTAGTAGCTAACATAGTCGCCAAGGAGCACCGCGCTCATCATCTGGCTCAATGGGCTCTTACCTTTAGCCTCCACCACCTCATGGGCGACCCCGGCATCGGTGAGGAGTTCACCGGTGATCTTATAGCGGATTAGGATGCGAGGATGAAGTGAAGAGGAGCGCAGCATGACCACCAAGGCCTTATGGTTAAGCCATGCGGGAAATCTGTAGCCGACCACAGCATTGTGGTTCAGCTCAGGAAAGCATTCAGCGAAGGCCCAGACCTTGCTGCACTCATTTAACTGGGTCTTCCAGCGATAGGCCACCTTGGAGAGGATACCTGCCCCATAGACAATAACCAAACGCCCCGAAAGCTTAGTCGCTAACTGCTTGGCCGGGTTTGCATTGAGCGAGACACCCTTATCCAGGTTTAGCGATAACTCTTCAAGAACTCTTATCGTTTCACCTACGTCCTGCGACTCGATAGCGATAAGCCCCAGCTTTTGGAAAAAGGCCAGGAGCGAAAAGAAGCTGTAACCGAAGGCGGCGCGGGGCTCCGCTTTATAGTGGAAGGTGAACACGGGAATGCCATTTTCTGCAGAGAGGGTCTGTAATCTGCCCCCGGTAGTGATCGCCAGCTTCTTGGCGGGTGTCTGCAGAGCCTGAGAAAAGGCGGAGAGGGTCTCCTCGGTGTCACCGGAATAGCTGGAGGCAATGACTAAGGTACGCTCATCAACAGGTTTGGGCAGATGGTAGTCCCGATTCACCAGAACGGTAGTCTTACCCTCCGTCATAGTCAGTGCACGCACCAGGTCGCCGCCGATAGCGGACCCCCCCATTCCCAGGATTACTATCTTGTCCACATTGGAGTAATCAGAGGGCAGAGGAAGGTCGAGAGCGCTCTGCCATGCCTGGAGACACTGCTGAGGCAATTCGCTGATTCGCCCTATCATATTGGAGGGATCAAGTCTCTTGTAGACATCGGCGGCATCTAAATTTGCCATGATCTAAACCCCCGCCATTCTTCTTCCCGCGGCGAGGAGCCCCTTGACCCGGGCGGTGCTATCGCTCTCGGCGTAGATGCGAAGAATAGGCTCGGTCCCCGAAAAGCGGATGAGCAGCCAGGTGCGATCCGCCAGCAAGAAGCGGAAGCCATCACTGGTATCTAACTCGGTGACCGTGGTGTTCTCAATATGGCTGGGCTTGCTCATGGAGAGGCGATGGGTGATTGCCTCCCGTTCCCCCGCGGGGAATTCGACGTCAATACGCTCGTAGTAGTGGGGCCCCACCTTGCTGAAGAGGTAGTCTACTAGTTGGGAGGGGCTCTTTTGCTCTCTGACCATCAGGTCGAGAAAGAGGAGGCCGGAGAGGATTCCATCGCGCTCCGGCATATGGCTGCGGAAGGCGAAGCCGCCGCTCTCTTCACCTCCGATCAGGGCACCCTCGGCGAGCATCTTTGGGGCCACATACTTGAAGCCCACGGGAGTTTCGTGTACCGGCACCCCATAAAGCTCCCCTAATCGATAGAGCATGCTCGTCGATGTTATCGTCTTGATGATGGCGCCACGCTGGTCGCAGACCTCCAGCAAATATAGGGCAAGCAGTGCAAAGACCTGAAGGGGGGTAAGAAATTCCCCCCGCTCATCTATGATGCCAATGCGGTCGGCATCGCCATCGGTAGCCAGGCCCACGCTGGCCCCATCCCCCTTCACCCTAGCGGAAAGCTCAATCAGGTTTGATGCTATAGGCTCAGGCTGGAGGCCAGGGAATAGCGGATTTCGTTCGCCATGTATCTCGGTGACCTCCGTGGCGCCCCCGCTCAGAATGCTACGGAAGTATCCCATCCCCGCCCCGTACATCGAATCCACCATCACCTTCAGTCCACTCTGGCGCAGCCTATCCAGGTCTACCAACTCCCCGATATGATGAACATAGGGAAGGGAGGGGTCGAAACTCACAACTATTCCCTCCTTTAGTGCTTGATCCAGGGGCATCTGCTTCACCATACCACTGGCCTGGATCCGGGAGATATGCCTCTCCAGCTCGGCGATAACCTCTGGAGAGGCGCTACAGGCGCTTTCCAGCTTGTACTTGAAGCCATTCCATGATGCCGGGTTATGGCTGGCAGTGATTACGATCGCACCACCAGCCTGTTTCACCAGGATGGCGTAACTAATTAGCGGTGTGGGGGTGGCTTCTTGGCAAAGGTGAACACTGATCCCATTTGCGGCAGCAACCTCGGCGGCGGCGGCAGCGAAATACTCTGAGGCGAACCTGGTATCATAACCCACAATCAGGCCTCGAGGGGCAAGCCCCGCACCATTAAGGTAATCGGCCACGCTCTGGGCACATATCCTCACGTTATCAAAGGTGAAATCATCGGCGATAACCCCTCGCCAGCCATCGGTGCCAAATCTAATGGGAGCGGCCAATTTAAACCCTTTCTCGCCAATAGTTTAGGAGGTCCTTAAGGGTCTTTTCGAAGGGGATTTGAGGCTGCCATCCGGTAGACTTCCGGAACTTGGTGGCATCGCAGACAAGTACCTTCGCATCGGAGGGACGAAGCCGAGCGGGATCCAACTTGACCTCGATGCTGGCATCGGTCATGCCCAGGAGCATATCGAGCATCTCCCTCACCTCCTTTGCCACACCGCTACCGATATTATAAACCTCCCCGGGGGTGCACTTTTCTACTACCAGCCAGTATGCCTTCACGAAGTCCCGTACATCAGACCAGTCTCGCTTGCTAGAAAGGTCGCCGGTGTAGAGCACCGCATCTTTAAGCCCCTTCTCGATCTCAGCGATCTGCTTTGCCAGGCTTGAGGTGACGAACACCTCCCCTCTCCTCGGTCCTTCGTGGTTGAACCCACGACTGACAATGGTCTTCAGGCCATAGCTCCTGAAGTATTGATAGGCGAGCATCTCCTGGGCTACCTTGCTCACCCCGTAGGGGCTTAAGGGGCGAAGGGGATTGGACTCCGTCACCGGCAGCTCATTGGGCAGGACGTAGCCATACTCCTCGGAGGAGCCTGCGATGTGGATTATCGGGTCGATACCCGCGGCCCGCACCGCCTCTAGGAGGTTAACCGTTCCAACGACATTTGTATGGAGGGTTTCAGCAGGGGCAATCCATGAGACCGGGACATAGCTTTGGGCGGCAAGATGAAAGATACGATCCGGTTTCACCGTGGCGACCACTCGCTTCATGGAGAAGGGATCAGTTATATCCGCCTCCATGAGGTTAAGTTTCGATGAATTGCTTCGATTGGGCAGCGTCGCCTCGAGGTCGCTGGCGATGATGTTAAGCCTCCCATCCTCTTTCAGGCTATCGAGGTTGTCCATTCTGCTGCGCCAGCGAAATGTGCCATAGACCTCCAAATCTTCCCTTTGGAGCAGATATTCCGCAAGGTGACTGCCGGCCATCCCGGTAACACCGGTGATAAAGATGCGCACCGTTACCTCCTTGTAGGCTTGGGAGAGGAGTAATTTTCCTCGGGCCAAACCTTGGTGCCTTGGACTATTCTTTGATCGCTCCCCACGATCACATTATTGCCCAGGACGCAACCCTCCATAACCTGAGTTCGTTCTCCAATAACTACATTTTCCCCGATCAAACAATTCTTGAGCGACACCCCCTGGCCGAGGTGAGTGTTCTGCCAAACTACTGACCCCTCAATAAGGCTATCCTCCCCGACTCTGCAATCTTGCCCGATTGCGCAGGGCCCTTTTACCCGTGCCCTGGAACCAATAACGCAATTTCTGCCAATAACCACCGGCCCCTCAAGCTCAGCCTGGTGTTGGATGTCGCTGCCCTCCTCAACCCATATCCTCTCCCCAGCGCGCTCACCGGGGAAACTCCTGATGATCCGTCCCGTGAGCAGGTCATGGTGAAGCTTCAGGTATTTCTCGGGGGTGCCGATATCGATCCAATAGGCATCGGATTGGTAGCCGTATACCGGATCGCCGCGCTCCAGAAGAAGGGGGAAGAGCCCTTGCTCAAAGGTGAAGCTCAAGCCTTTGGGGATGTGGCTTAACACCTCAGGCGCAAGGATGTAAGCACCGGCGTTGATCATATTGGTAGTCACCGCATCCCGGCGCGGTTTCTCGATAAAACATTGCACCCTTCCCTCAGCATTGGTCTCCACCACTCCATAGATGGTGGGATCCTTCACCGGGGTTAGGGCGATTGTGGCCTTTGATCCCCGCTGCCGGTGAAACTCCATCATCGCTGTAAGGTCGATGTCGGTGAATATATCGCCGTTAAAGACAAAGAAGGTTTCATCAAGATGCTCCGCAACATTTTTCACTGCCCCCGCTGTTCCCAGGGGAGGATCTTCCACTGCATAGGTTAGTTTTATTCCGAAGTTGCTGCCATCGCCAAAATAGTGCTGGGTGCGCTCTGGAAGGTAACAGAGGGTCAGGATAATGTCATCGATGCCGTGCCCCTTCAGGTATTCGGTCATATACTCCAAGAATGGCCTGTTCGCAATAGGCACCATAGACTTAGGCGTATTAAAGGTAAGGGGGCGAAGCCTTGTCCCCTCACCGCCGACCAATACCACCGCCTTCACCTTTTCACCTTTTTCCGCCGCATGCTACCCCGGTTTAGCCTTATTCATACTTTAGCCAGTTGTGGCGCGTGCGTCAACTCTAGGTTCGCCCTTAAGACCAGCCTCGACCCTGAGCGTGGCCGCCTTATCGGTCTTTTCCCACGGGACATCGATATCGGTGCGACCGAAATGACCGTAGCTGGCGGTCTGCCTGTAGATGGGACGCCGTAATTGCATGGACTTAATGATGGCCCCTGGTCGGAGGTCAAAGTGCTTATGGATCAGGTCAATAATAACATCATCGGCAACCTTCCCGGTGCCGAAGGTCTCTATACAGATGGAGAGGGGGCGTGCTACTCCGATGGCATAAGAGACCTGGAGTTCGAGGCGATCGGCGAGCCCCGCCGCCACCAGGTTCTTGGCGACGTACCTTGCCGCATAGGCTGCGGAACGATCCACTTTGGTGGGATCCTTTCCGGAAAAGGCTCCGCCGCCGTGTCTGGCAATGCCACCGTAGGTATCGACCAGTATCTTACGCCCAGTGAGCCCGGCATCGCCCATTGGACCACCGGTCACGAAGCGACCGGTGGCGTTGACATAAAACTTCGTCCCCTCGTCAAGCAGGTCTACGGGAAGAACCGGCTTGATAACATGCTCTATGATATCTTGTTTGATGATGTCATGATTGGATTTGGGGTCATGCTGGGCAGCGATGAGCACGGTATCTATCCGCTTGGGAACGCCTTTAGAATACTCCACTGTAACCTGTGATTTGCCGTCAGGACGCAGATATTGCAGGGTGCCATCTTTCCTAACATCGGCGAGGCGCTTGCATAGCTTATGGGCCAGGGAGATGGTAAGGGGCATGAACTCGGGGGTCTCGTTGCAGGCAAATCCCACCATCATTCCCTGGTCACCAGCGCCCAATATATCGATCTCATTCTTGCCGTTATCTTCTCTGGTCTCCAGCGCTTTGTCTACCCCCATGGCGATATCCCTTGACTGCTCCTTGATGGAGACCATCACACCGCAGGTATCGCAGTCAAATCCGTACTTGGCGCGGGTATAACCCACGTCACGCAACACCTTGCGCACGATGTCCGGTATTTCTACATAGCAGTCAGTGGTAATCTCTCCCAAGACGATAACTAAGCCGGTGGTCACGGCGGTCTCGCAAGCCACCCTCGCCATCGGGTCGTAGGTCAGGATTTCATCAAGTACAGCATCGGATATCTGGTCACAGAGCTTATCGGGATGGCCTTCGGTAACCGACTCAGAAGTGAGAAACAGTGAAGGCGCAGTCATAAATGTTGTCATTTTGTCTCCTTTTCTATTTATGTTCCTGCTTCCCAACTATCCAGGTATTTGCTCTGCTCCTCTGTAAGCGTATCAATGGTGATACCCATTGAGGCCAGCTTTAGCCTGCCTACCTCCCGGTCGATATCCTTGGGCACGGGGTAAACCCCGGGCTTGGCCTTTCTTCCCTTCACCATGTGCTCCACGCAGAGCGCCTGATTGGCGAAGCTCATGTCCATAACGCTTGCTGGATGCCCCTCAGCGGCGGCGAGGTTGATCAGCCTACCCTCGGCAAGAAGGAAGATTCGCCGATCATCGGGCAAAGTGTATTCATCGACGTATGGGCGAAGGCGGCGCTTGGCTTTTGCCATCTCCTCCAGGGCGGGGATGTTGATCTCCACATTGAAATGCCCGCTGTTGGCCATGATTGCCCCATCTTTCATGGCGGCGAAATGTGTCTTGTCAAGAACGCTGATGTCCCCGGTGAGGGTGATGAATATGTTCCCGATCTTCGCTGCCTCCGCGATGGGCATCACCGGGTAGCCATCCATGACTGCCTCCAGAGCCCGGATGGGCTCGATCTCGGTCACGATGACATGGGCTCCCAGACCACGCGCCCGCATCGCTACCCCCCTGCCGCACCAGCCATAGCCGCAGACCACCACCCTCTTTCCGGCCCACAGGATATTAGTAGCTCGGGTAATGCCGTCGATGGTGCTCTGTCCGGTGCCATAGCGGTTATCAAAGAAGTGCTTGGTATCCGCCTCGTTCACAGCTATGATGGGGTAGAGAAGTTTCCCTTGCTGAGCCAGGCTCCTCAACCGGATACACCCGGTGGTAGTCTCTTCAGTGCCTCCGATAATATTGCTGACGAGTTCCTGGCGATCTTTATGAATTATGCTCACCAGGTCAGCGCCATCGTCCAGGGTGATATGTGGGCCATGTTCTAGGGCAGCATTAATGTGCTTGTAGTAGGTTTCGTTGTCCTCCCCCTTTATGGCATAGACCGGGAAGCCATACTCTGCCATGAGGGCGGCAGCGACATCGTCCTGGGTGGAGAGGGGGTTTGAGGCGCAAAGCGCCAGTTCAGCGCCGCCCTCCTGGAAGACCAGCGCTAGATTTGCTGTCTCAGTGGTTATATGCAGGCAGGCGGCGAGGCGCACCCCTTTAAGGGGTTTCTCGCGGGCGAAGCGCTCCCGAATTAGCTTGAGTACCGGCATCTCCCGGGCGGCCCACTCAATATGCAGCATCCCTGCTGAGGACAGGGAAGGGTCCTTTATGTCAGCCTTCATAAATTACTCTCCTTATCATCAAAATGGGTGAACTTCTTGAGCTCTTGGTATCTATGGGCGATATCAGCTCTCCTCAGAGAGCGAAGGCCATCGATACTGAACTCAGCGATGGTGAAGCTGGCTACGGCGGTGCCATGGATGATGGCTTGCCTCAGGGCTTGTGGGGTGAGCTCTTTAGCCCGGTCTAGGTAGCCGAGGAAGCCCCCGGCAAAGCTATCCCCGGCCCCGGTGGGATCCTTGACCTGGTCTACGGGGTAAGCTGGGGCGATAAAGTAGTCATCATCGCCGATCATGATCGCTCCGTATTCCCCTCTCTTTACGATTACCGCTTTGGGTCCCAGCTTGAGGATACTCCTGGTGGCAGCGACAATGTTATGGCTTCGGGCGAGCAGACGCACCTCGGACTCGTCCATGATGACGATGTCCACAGCACTCATCGCGCGGCACAGGGATTCACTCTTGCCCCGAATCCAGAAGTTCATGGTATCGACCACTTTCAGCTGGGCCCCACTGACTTGATTCAGTACCTCGCACTGGAGATCAGGGTCGATATTGGCCAGAAAGACCAGATCGCTGTTGTCGTATCCCGGGGGCAGGGTAGGGTGAAAATCGGCGAAGACATTGAGCCTGGTGTCCAGGGTTTCGGTGACATGTTGCTCATAGTCGTAGCGGCCGACCCAGCGAAAGGTTTGACCCTCGACCACCTCCAGCCCCCTGGTATCGACACCGCGCTCGGTGAGGAACTGGATATGCTCGGTGGGGAAGTCGGTACCCACAACTGCGACTAGGTTTATCTTGGTATAAAGGCTGGCGGCGGCGGCGAAGTAGACTGCGGAGCCGCCAAGCACCTCGGTGACACTGCCAAAGGGCGTCTCTACCGAGTCAAGGGCCACCGAGCCCACGACCAGCACACTCAACCGGTTACCCTCTCATTCCTTCTTTGCCTCCGCTTTTATCAGCTCTGTGTTCATATCAACCATCATTTATCGACGAATCCAGCCACTGGAGCACCTGCTCCAGAACCTCCTGATGATTCGTTCTGGTAACCGTGATGGTAACCACGTTGTGGTGTCGCTTTATCTGGTCGGCCCATGGGTGCGAGGAGAGCATTATCGTTCCCAGCACCCTCTTTCCGTTATTTATAGCCTCTAATACTGCTTCCTTGAAATAGGGTGAAAAAAGCTCCATCTTTCCAATCTCGTCGATCACCACCAGATTGCGATCCCGAGTCGCTTCTCTGAGTGCCGCGACGCCCACCCTATCCAATCCTTCGATATCCACGCCATACTTGCTAACCCGATATGGACTTTTAATACCGATATGGGCCAGGATGGCGCTTTGCCCGTCCAGGGTGATGATCCTGAAGCCCTGCCTTACACCCCCGACTCTTATCTCCTCGGTGAAAAATCCCCCCGCCCTTGTCCGGGACTTGTCTAGCGCTTGCTTAATAATAGTGGTCTTGCCCACCCCAGGGCCACCGGTGAGAAGGTAGGCCTTTCTCATGTGCCCCTCTCGGCCCTCCTCCTCTCCTTCACCTTCTTCATTCTCTTGCGATGCTTTAGCTGTGCGACCCTTTTCCTCTTGTTCATATCACCTCTCAGGAACTTGACTCAACGTTTCGAGTATTAAATGACTACTGACTCCATAAGCTTAGCCGGTATATCAAGCTGGGCGGGACAAACCTCTACGGAGGGGCTATGCTCGTTGCAGAACGCCACCAACGCCTTGTGGCTTTTATGGTAAACGGTTTTGGAATATTTCTTCATGCCCTGCTGCCGAAAACCTCCACAAATTTAGCGATGGAGCGATCGTAGGTTCTCTCGACCTCCGGCGGGAAGAGGCAGCCCGGCAGCTCGCCAAGATTCTTATGGTAGCGGATGCAATCGAAGCACTTCCCCTTCCGCTCGCAGGGCTCGTAGGTGCAAATGCAGCTCTCTTTGTTGGCATCAATGCGGCACTCCAACATCTCATCCCTCTTTGATATACCGTTTCCTTAGCTCCTTTGAAACTGCGGCCAGGAGTTCCAGGGCCCATGCTGCTGCCTCCTCAGAGAGCGTCCCCAGGCCGCACGAGGGGGTAACCAGACACTGCTCTGTCAGCAGGCGGAAACTAACCCCTTTACGATTAAGTGCTCCTATGGACTCCTCCAGGCGGTCGATAAGGCTTCTTACTGTCTCCCCTTTCAGGTCTTGTTCATCGTGGGGCACGATGCCCCAGGCGATCACGCCACCACGCTCTAGAAATGCTTTCACCTCTTCAGGATAGAGGGCAATGGTGTAGCTATAATTATAGGCATCGAAGCTCAGAATGTCGAGGGGTGTGGAGAGCAATATTGACCAATCGGTATTGCCGCAGCAGTGGATCCCCTTTAGCCCGCTGATGCCAGAAAAGACCTCCTCCAAAAGGCTTGTTACCTGCTCCCGAGTGATGGAGACAAAGGCGGAGCCAATGGAGGCCATATAGGGCTCATCAACGAAAATGATGGTGTTGGGAGAGATAGTCTTCAGCTCCTTCTCCTGCCAGGCCGCCTTTAGATGGAGGTGTTTGGCCAGGGCATCGGCAAGGGTATCGTCATAGAGGACGGGGCGACGGTTCTCATCGGTCACCGCAAGCCCCCAGGTAACCGGCCCGGTCACCTGTCCCTTGGTGGCAAAGGGCAACCCAAGCTCCATTTTGAGGAATGCGTGAAGCCCTGCGGCATGGTCAGGGCTTATGGCGTATTTTTCGACCTTGTTCTCTAGATAAGAGTCATAGAGCTGCTCCAGGGACTTCTCTAGGTCTTTAGCGCAATCGACATAAATTCGATCCCCTTCGATGACCACGCCGGGGAATCCATCGCTGAACTGGGCATACATGTTCTCCAGGAATGAGCGCTTGGGCAGTTGGGGCCAGGCAGGTATTTCAGGTAAGAACCTAGCCACAAGTGAGCAGGCCTCTTGGGGGTCGGTGTGGGGCATGCTTCCCACCGCAGTAGCTAGTCCGCTGAGCTCAAATCTGGGCAGTTTTTCGCTCCTCCCTTAAGAAGTTCCCTCACAGCTCTACTCATCACTCAGTTAACATTGCGAGAGCTATTACTGGGGCCACCACTACTTAATATACTTTCCAATCAGAAGGTCTAGATCCTTTTTCATCCGCTCAGGAATCTTCTCCGGAGCGGTGATTATTGCATTCTTAAGCGCTTCGCCGCAGCCACATTCACGCTCCTCTGGCATACGTGCCGCTACAAGTCCAATAATTTTCTTTGCTGTGTCGGCATTACGCAGCAGGTTGGCGAGTGCCATTTCGATGGTTACCGAATCCTCGGTTTCATGCCAGGTATCGTAGTCTGTGATGCAGGCCAGGGTAGCATAGCATATCTCAGCCTCCCTTGCCAGCTTTGCTTCTGGTAATGCTGTCATCCCGATGATGCTTGCCCCCCAGGAGCGATAGAGGTTCGATTCTGCCTTTGTGGAGAAAAGTGGCCCCTCCATCACGATATAGGTGCCCTCCTGGTGGACATTGGCTCCCACATCGAGGGCTGCCTGATAGAGTATATTGCTGAGTATCGGGCAGAATGGCTCGGCGAAGGTGACATGAGCGACCAGACCATCGCCAAAGAAGCTGTTCACCCGGCTTTTAGTACGGTCGATGAGCTGGTCCGGTATGACAATGTCCAGGGGACGGATACCCTCTTTCAGGCTTCCTACCGCATTGACAGAGATGATCCACTCCACGCCCAGCGACTTCAAGGCATAGATATTGGCGCGGGATGGGATCTCGCTGGGGCTGATGCAGTGCCCTCTGCCATGGCGGGGGAGGAAGGCGAGCCTCTTCCCCTCTAGCTCGCCGATAATAATAGCATCGCTGGGCTCACCGAAGGGGGTCTTT
>Ga0209979_1000526_pt1 | contig 51930 bp, 45 predicted proteins | sample AnhtaG_FD_183114 | JGI IMG/M metagenome (GOLD analysis project Ga0209979, IMG submission 183114) | Deep subsurface microbial communities from Anholt, Denmark to uncover new lineages of life (NeLLi) - Anholt_01485 metaG (SPAdes) (version 2) | ecosystem: Environmental > Aquatic > Marine > Oceanic... | reverse complement strand
AAAGCTGATAGAGTTTGAGGCTGCTGTGGTAATCCCTGCATTGGCACCACGAGTTGGATCGCAGCCTGCCATTCGGATCTCTCTTTCCATGTAAAACATCGCCGCCCTGAGATTTTGCTGCATGGCCACTGCCTGTTCCTGGGCAACGTATGATTTCTGCTGGGAGTAATAGGTAGAAACGATGGCGGCCATAACAACCCCGACAACAACCAAAGCCACCAGAAGCTCGGCTAAGGTAAAGGCTTTGTTATTTAGTGTAGTCATAAATTTCCTTGTAGCTATTGTCATATACGACTATTCGATGCGAATATTACCCGCTTGGGATATCACCACGTTAGTAGTTCTACTATTCGTATTGATAAGATAAACGGTTCCATTCCCAAAGCCACTTCCAGGCATTATTGGAAGTCCATTGGAACGGAATGCTATAGACGGTAAGCCATCAGAGTTATTCGGAAAAGATACGCCATCACCACCGCCTTGTGACGTGTCAAAACTAACACTCTCATAATTTGCCCAAAGAACCTTGGTAATAACATCTTCACCGGCATCATATTTCAAATTGACATTAGGTGGATGTTCCACGTAGACAACATAATCATAGGTCGTGGCACCTATAGCCTGATTGAAGGTAATGGTACAATAAGAGTTCCTTCTAATCGAGGTAAGCTTTGCCAGTTGAAAATTAGAAAAGACATCTCTGGCTGCACTTCTGAGCCTGTAATTGGGAAGCCACCTCGAGAAGCCAGGGATCGCTATTGTGGCCAGTATGCCAAGTATGATTATGGTAATAAGGAGCTCAATTAGGGTAAAGCCAGCTTTTCTCATGATTTAGAAACCTATGGCGTTTCTTCTCACAGAAGCAAGACCAGTGCCAAAAAATCTGATCCTTTGTTTGTCAGGGAAGATGGAATTTATCCCTTTGTTATTATTAAAAAATTAGCCTTTGAGGCTACGATGATAGATAGTTTCTGTTTGAGGGGGGCTGTAACATTTGTTATCAATTGTAAAATAATTTTGCAGTACGGATATTCATTAGGTAACGCCCACCTCATGGGAGGAGGGGGGATGTGCCTTGGCAGAGCTAACTATTTTAGCAATTTGATCTTTATCAAGCATTTAATGCCTTTTCAATTGTATCGTAGCCCTTTTCTTACAGAATACAGCCTGGTTTCAATGTAGCCCATACTGCTTAATCTTGGAGATAAGCATGGGGCGGCTGATCTCAAGCATTTTTGCAGCCTTTGTCCTGTTTCCACCAGTTTTACTTAAGGCCCGCTCGATTAATTCTTTTTCAAGAATACGCGAGGCTACCTTGATGGATGATATGCCTTCGGGCGCAAGATCAGAAGGTGGGAAGTGATCAGCTTCAAGGGTTGGGGGGAGATCGGAAATCTCCAGGGTATTACCTGGGGCAAGTAGGATCGCCCTTTCTATGACATTTTCCAGTTCCCGCACATTGCCTGGCCATGGATATGTCATAAACTGTTCCATTACATCAGAAGAAAGCCCTTTGATATCCTTTTTTAGCTTGGCGTTAAAGAGACTCACAAAGTGGTCGGTTAGCAGGGGTATATCCTCTCCCCTTTCTCTTAAGGGCGGCAGATATATATTTACAACGTTTATCCTGTAATAAAGATCCTCTCTGAAGTGCCCATTTTTTATTTCTTCCCCTAAATCCTTGGCTGTAGCTACTATAACCCTGACATCTACCTTTTTGGTGCCAGTGGAGCCGAGGGGGGTTATCTCTTCTCCCTGGAGGACTCTCAGGAGTTTAACCTGAAGGGATAGTGGGAGCTCACCAATTTCATCTAAAAAAAGGGTCCCACGTTCGGCCTCGGCAAAACGACCCGGTTTATCCTGTTTTGCATCTGTAAATGCCCCCTTTTTGTAACCGAAGAGTTCGCTTTCAAGCAGTGTTTCTGGAATTCCACCGCAGTTGATAGACACAAGGGGCCCACTATGTCTTGACCCATTAAAATGAATAGCCCTGGCAATCAGCTCCTTTCCGGTACCACTCTCACCTGTAATGAGAACAGTGGTCTTATAATCTGCTACCTTTTTGATCAGATCAAATACAGACTGCATTGCCTTGCTTTTAGCAACCATGTTACTAAAGTTATAGCTTTTTTCGATCCTTTGAATTTGATCCTTTAATCTCAGGTTTTCACTTTTAAGCCCCTCCCTCTCCTCTGCCTTTTTCAATGTTAAAAGGACCTCATCGGTTTTAAATGGTTTGCTGATATAGTCATAGGCGCCCAGCTTCATGGCCTCGATTGCCGTATCTACTGTTCCATAGGCAGACATCATGATAACCGTGCTGCCCTTTAGCTTATCAGTGGCCGATCTGAGAAATGTCATCCCATCCATTCTGGGCATCTTTATATCACAGAGGATAAAGTGAAATCCTTCCTTTTCTATCACTTCCAGCCCTTCCTGGCCATCTGCTGCTGTTTTGATCTCATAGCCAGATCTCCTCAAGAGCACTTCAAGCATATGCCTCATGTTGGCTTCATCTTCAATAATAAGGATCCGTTTTGTTGTCATGGGAATTCTCTTTGCTGTGAGTTGGTATAGCTTTTCGGTCCAGTATTCCGATTGACTACTTGCTGTTTTCATAAAGTGGAAGGATAACGGTCATTGTCGTAGCCTTCCCCTTTTCACTTTTTGCCTTTATATCTCCTCCCATATCCTCAACAATTCTCAAACTAACCGAAAGTCCAAGCCCTGTTCCCTTTCCAGTATCTTTTGTTGTATAAAATGGATCAAAGATCCTATTAAGGTCTTCAGCAGGGATTCCTGGCCCATTATCCATAAATTCTATGTGGACTCTTTTGCCATTTTCCCTTCTCTGTGGTTGGGTCTCCGATACCACAGTGGTCCTTATTGATAACATCTTATTGGGTGATCCGTCTTTCGTTTGATTGGCCTCCATGGCATCTATTGAATTCATTACTATATTCAAGAATACCTGTTTTAGCTTGTCCGGGTCAGCCAAGACAGTATCCTGAGCAGCCTGCTGATCCAAGACAAGGTTAATATCGGTCATCATTGGCTGAGGTTTTAGCATATCCAGCATATCGACAATAATCTGATGGACAGATACTGCTTTCAGCTCTCCCTTTGATGACCTGGAAAAGTCAAGAAGATTTCTGATAGTCCTATTTATCCTATCTATCTCCTCTTCAATGCGATTGATAATGTCTCCGGTTTCTTCTTTCTTTAGGTCATTCCCCTTAAGAAGGCCTAAATAGCCAAGGATAATCCCTATCGGATTTCCAATCTCATGGGCAATGCCTGAGGCTAATTTCCCAACCGAGGCTAATTTCTCGGATCTGATTATCTCTTCCTGAGCTTGTCTCAGCTCACGATTGGCCTTTTCAAGAGAGCTTATGCTTGTTTTTAATTCCGCTTTATTGTCTTCTAGGCGTCTCAGCACCACGTTCAAGGCCCTTGATAGCTTGCCAAACTCGTTCTGCTCCTTATTGGGGGAAAGAAAAAAGGTCTCCCCCTCTTTAAATTCCTCGGCCCTCCTGACAAGGTGATTGATTGGCCTTAGTATACTCCTATAAATGAGATAAAAACCAAATAATGCCAGAAACAGGGTGTTCAGTAGGATATAAAAGAGAACAATTTTTCCTGACTCTCTGATTTTTCCATACATGTCACCCAACGGTATCTGAACAGAGGCTGCACCGACAATCCTTTTCTCATGCATTATGGGGGATGCCAAAAACAGATCACCTCTTTTGAATGGTAAAACAGCCCATCTGCTACCAGGCATAGACATGGAATCTTCTCGTTTTTGTAGGGACTTATTGGCCAGATTTAACAATGTTTTTCGTTCCTCTTCCCCTCCTTGTGTTTTAAACAGTATTCTGCCAGAGCTATTTATGATGATGGCTGCTGAGAGGTAAGCTTCATCTAATAAATGATGGAGATCCGGATAAAAGGCATATCCCTCATCAATTTTAGCAGATGCTCGTTTTTTATAATTGGTCACGATGCTTTGTTCAATGGTGCGCAGAATTACTGTTCCATTTCTTATCTCAGCATCTAACATGTCCCTTTCGGTCATCCTTATCATCACAATGTCCACCAATATCATGGCCACAACAAGGATGATCACGAGTATTAGAAAAATTCCTGTCTTTAAACTGTATGCAGATAATTTCACCTGAAAATACCCTCTCCGTCAACTGCTTCCAGATTTCAACTTCATTGCACGTGCCCTGGAATTATATTTTTATCCTAGGCAAAGCACCCGAATTACAATGCAATATACCAGCTTATGATTTCTGGGCCAAAGAATATATAGATAATAGAAGAAATAGAGAGAAAAGGTCCAAAGGGTATCCTAGACCTGAGCCCTCTTTTTTTCATGAGTCCAGTGCCACCACCAATGAGGACCCCAATCAGGCTACTTGAAAATAGTACAAAGGGAATTGCCTTCCATCCGAGCCACGCACCTACCATTGCAATGAGTTTAATGTCACCTCCTCCCATACCCTCCCGGCCAGTTAGCCATTTATATCCTATAGCCACCAGTAATAAAAATCCACCTCCGATCAGGATTCCAAAAAGGGATTCAAACCAAGACATGATTGGGATAAAAAAGGAGGCACCTATCCCAAGAAAGATCCCTGGGATGGATATAATATCTGGTATTATTTGATAATCAAGATCAATAAATGTTATGATAATTAGAGCGGCAGCAAATAATAAAAGGAGTAAAAACTGGGCTGTCAAACTGTACTTGATAAAGAGGGCTAAGGAGAGTAGACCAGATAACCCCTCCACTACTGGATAGCGAAGAGAGATATGCTCCTTGCAGTGCCTGCATTTTCCTCCCAGAAGGAGATAACTTAAAATGGGGATGTTATCATAGAATCTTATTGGCTCACCGCAGTGAGGACAATGAGAGGGAGGAGATAAAATTGATTCTTTTTTCGGCAACCTATAAATACAGACATTCAGAAAGCTCCCCAGTATGGAGCCGAGCAAAAAGACAAATAAGAAGATCATGCTATCTTTATTGAGGGTTCACTATTCCGCACAAGTCCTGCCTTGGGAAGAACATAGCGTGATACTATAAACCGGACAGAAAAGTTTATCAGCAGATCCAACTATATATAATACCATATTTTATGGAGGAAGGATATGCTGTTATTCATCAATCCAGATAATCCCCAACAAAGGCTCATAAAAAAGGTTGCTCAGGTATTGGATCAGGGAGGCCTTATAATCTATCCAACGGACACCTTTTATGGGATCGGTTGTGATCTTTTTAACAAAAGGTCTATACAACGCATATACCAGCTTAAGAGAAGACCTCTGAAAAAACCATTTTCCTTTGTCTGTGCGAATCTAAAGGATATAAGCCTTTACGCCCAGGTTTCAAACTATGCGTACAGAATTATGAAGAGGTTGCTCCCTGGACCTTATACCTTTATATTAGAGGGAACCAGGCTGGTTCCCAAGCTCATGCTTACAAAAAGAAGAACCGTGGGTATAAGGGTGCCGAAAAACAAGATCTGTTTAGATATAGTAGCAAGTTTAGCCCGTCCCATTATTAGCACCAGTGTCCACCTTGATGATCCTTCACTAATCCATGATACCTATTCTTCTTTAGTTGAGATGGTCATTGATGGAGGGGTTATCTCATACGAACCTTCTACAGTTGTCTCCTTGATAGACGATACGCCGGAGGTGATTAGAGAAGGGAAGGGGGAAATTAATTTTATCTAATCGGACACATTAAATCCTCCGTTCCATCTGTACTCAATCAGCCCACGAGTGTGATCAATTCTGTTGATAATAGAATCAACCAGATCTCTGAATAGGAGATCCCACAAAAAAGATCTTCTTTTCTTCTCAGGATAGACCAATTTTACCTCTCCCTTGATATTAGCCATCTTCTTGGCAAGATCAACTGCATCCCGGAAATTGCCAAGACGATCCACCAAACCGATTTCTTTCGCCTGTCTGCCTGAAAAGATCCTGCCATCAGCTATCTCAAGGACCTTTTCTCTGGGCATATTCCTTCCCTGAGAGACAGCAGTTACGAATTGGTTCCGGATATCTTCCAAGAGGTTCATGACCATCTCTCTTTCTCTCTTTGTCATCTTTCGATTTGGAGAACCGATATCCTTGAACTCACCGCTCTTAATCACCTGCATTTCTATCCCGATCTTATTGAGAAGTTCTTCAATCCTGATGAACTCCATAAGCACCCCGATACTGCCAGTAAGGGTTCCAGGGTTGGCAATTATTTTATCAGCTGCTGATGCAATATAGTACGCACCAGAGGCAGTCAAAGATCCAAGAGAAGCAATCACCTTTTTCACCTGTGTAGTTCGTCTTGTCTCACTATATATCTCTTGTGAGGGACCTACTCCACCGCCAGGCGAATTTATCCTCAGAATTATAGCCTTAATTCGCTTATCATTCCTAAAAGTTATCAATTGCTCTGTAATTGTATCTGCATCCTTGATTATACCGTTTATTGGAATCACTCCTATCTTATTGCCAAATGATAGAGAGGGTTTTAGATAAGACAAGGAGAGAACGATAGCCATTGCAGTGCCAAAACAGAGAATGGCTATACCCAAGATAAGAAGGACTAATGTAATAGGATGATCCTTTTGAAACATGGGATTTTCTTTTCTACTTTTGAGGGAAAAAATGCAGAAGGGATCAAGATTACGAGGGCTTATTATCTTCTGTAGATCCTTTTTCCTCTCCCGATGTATCACCTGAATTGATTACCTGGTTGCCTTCCCTGTTTGAATTATCTTTCCCTTTCTTAGCATTTAGGGCAGCATTGGCCTCCATCTTCTCTTTTATAAGCATCCCAAAACCGGAAGAGACGTCTTTCATGCTATTCTTGTAATTGCTATATATTTCTTTGGACTCCTTTTCTTGAACTCTTTTTATAGAAAGACCAATCTTTTTCTCTTCCTTAGAAACATTTACTACGATGGCTTCGATAACGTCATCAATCTGGAACTTGCCAAGAGAGGACTTGGACTTCCCTTTGCTTATCTCCGATGAATGAATCAGACCCTCTACCCCTTCCTCTAATTCTACGAATATGCCAAAATCCGTTATATTGGTCACCTTCCCCGTGACCTTTGTGCCAACCTTGTACTTTTCAGGAATCTCCTCCCATGGATCCTTAATTAGTTGTTTTATGCCCAATGTGAAACGTCCGTTATCCTTATCTATAGACAGAACTTTTGCCTGGACTTCCTCACCTTTCTTGTACAGTTCAGAGGGGTGCTTAATTTTTGTTGTCCATGAGATATCTGAAATGTGAACAAGACCATCAATGTCCTCATCTATGCCGATAAACAATCCAAAATCGGTAATATTTTTTATCCGGCCTTCAATAATGGTACCAACAGGATATTTTTCAGCAATTATATCCCAAGGGTTCGGTTTTACCTGTTTCATGCCCAATGAGACCCTTCTGTTTTTGGTATCCAGATCGAGCACTATCGCTTCAACCATATCCCCAATGTTTGCTATCTGGGAGGGATGTTTGACCTTTTTTGTCCATGACATCTCTGAGATATGGATCAGGCCTTCTATTCCTTCTTCTATCTCTACAAATGCACCATAATCTGTGAGGTTGGCTACCCTGCCTCTGGCCTTTGTGCCAATGGGGTACCTTTCATGCGCGTCTACCCAGGGATCGGCTTTGAGCTGTTTGAGCCCCAGGGAGACCCTATCCCTTTCTCTATCAAAACTAATAACCTTAACTGTTACCTCATCCCCTATCTGGTACATTGTAGAAGGATGAGCAACCCTACCCCAGGACATGTCCGTTATGTGAAGAAGACCGTCTATACCACCAAGATCTATAAACAGGCCATAGTCAGTGATATTCTTTACCGTTCCCTTCAATACCGATCCCTCCTCTATGAGCGAAAGGGTCTTAGACTTCTGTTTCATCCTCTCGGCCTCAAGAATGGCCCTTCGAGATACAATTATATTATTTCGCTTTTTGCTGTACTTTAAAACTTTAAGTTGGATTACCTGGCCTGCTAGTGAATCAAGGTTCCTGATAGGATGAAGATCAATATGGGAGCCGGGTAGAAAGGCTGGAAGACCTATATCTACTGAAAGGCCTCCTTTGACCTTGCAGATTACCTTTCCCTGAACAGTACCATCGTTATTGTACACATCTCTCACATGATCCCAGACCTTTATCTTTTTTGCCTTCTCCATGGAAAGGGTTATAAGGCCCTCATCATCCTCTTTTCTTTCCAATACAACATCAATCTTATCACCTGCTTTGGCTGTTATTTTTCCATCTGCATTCTTAAACTCTCTGATGGGGATCAAGCCTTCCGATTTATAACCAATGTCCACCAGCACATAGTCCTCATCTATCTTGATAATCTCTCCCTTAACCAGCTCTCCCTCCTGAATTTGCCTCAGGCTCTGTTCGTACATTTCCTCCATATTGATTTCCACTGAGTTCTCTTTCTTAGTGCTGTCACTGCCGAGAGAAGGAGAATCTTCATCGTCTCTAGCCTCTGTCGCTGATGTTACCGGTTCGTCCTTTATGTCCTTATTTGCTTTTGTTGTTTCCTTGGTTTGTTCAACCATTAACTTTTAACCCCCTCATAAAGAATTTTGCGCCAAGATAAAACATTTACTTATAGCAAAATTTTTGTTAAAATTCAACTTCTTATTTTTTACCGTGCAATTAAACATCTTATCTCATTATTTTGAATTTCTCCATCTTACATCCCTCGATTGTTACCTATCTTCATATCCTTCATTATTCTTTCGACAACCCCATTTGGAGTTAACTTCGTGGTATCGATTATCTTTGCGTCTCTGGCCGGTCTAAGAGGAGAAAGGTACCGATTCATATCCTGATAGTCTCTCCTGATGAGATCTTCCTTTACCTTTTCCCTTGAGATAGACTCTCCTTTGTTTTGCCTTTCCAGAAATCTCCGATTTACCCTTACCTCTAACGATGCATCGAGATAGAATTTGTGTTGAGCCTCTGGAAAGACAACTGTTCCCATGTCTCTGCCTTCTGCCACCAATGGACCTTGAGAAGCTATCTTTCTCTGAAGCCTGATCATCACCTTCCTGACACTATCAATTGCCGAGACATTGGATGCCATTAAATCTATAAGAGGTTCCCTAATAGCTTCAGTAACATCCTCGTTGCCTAGATAAGTCCTGATTGAATTACCTTCATGGATAAATCTTATATCGAGGCCACTACATATTATGCCTATTTCCTCTTCGTTTTGCACCTCCATACCGGCCCTCCGGATAGCGAGTGCAACAGCTCGGTACATAGCGCCTGTATCGAGATAATGATACTGTAGCTTTTTAGCCAGGAGGCGGCCGACGCTGCTCTTTCCGGACCCTGTTGGCCCGTCTATGGTTACAAGGCAGTTCAATTTAAGAGAGGATCTTCTCCAGCGTTTTCATGAACCTCTTATTCTCTTCCGGCAGGCCTACATTTATCCTGATATAATCTTTCAATCCGAAGCTTTCCATAGACCTAACTATGACACCTTCCCTTAGCATACGTCTGTATGTCTCCTCTGCGCCGAGGGGCGTTTTGATCAGGAGAAAATTCGTCTGGGTAGTCATATATTCAAGGCCTATCAGATCTAACTGGGAATAAAGGAATTCAAGGCCGTCTCTTATAATGGTACGTGTTTTGTTCACAAACTCTTCATCATCAAGGGCGGCCAAGGCTCCAACCTGAGCAAGATAATTTGCATTAAAGGGCTGTCTGACAAGATTCATACCATCTATTATCATCTCAGAGGCAAATCCATAACCAATTCTGAGCCCGGCTAATCCATATGCCTTTGAAAATGTTCGCAGGGCCACTAATAGGGGATACGATTCCAATAATTCTACCATGCTTGCAACCTTTGGATCCGTTGCAAATTCAATATAGGCCTCATCTAAAACAACTATCACATCCGAGGGAAGGGAATGCAAGAAATGTACGAGCTGCTCCTTTTTAAGGGCCTTTCCTGTTGGATTGTTAGGGTTATTTATAAAGATGATCTTGGTCGCGGAGGATACTGCCTTCAGGATGGCTGGCAAATCAATAGAGAAGTTTGATAAGGGGACCGTAACTCTTTTTCCTCCAAAACCTTCAACAACCTTTTCATATAACAAGAAAGTAGGCCAAGGAAGTACGACCTCCTCATCAGGGGAAAGGAAGGTATACACAACCAACCCTATTAACTCATCTGCTCCATTGCCCACAATGATCTTGCTCATGGGCAATCCGAACTTCTGTGCCAATTTCTGTCTCAAATTATAGCAGCTGCCATCAGGGTATCTATGGATATTGTTGAGGTTTTCTTTAATGGCCATGATAGCCTTAGGCGAGGGGCCCAAGGGATTCTCATTTGAAGCCAGTTTTATAGAATCAACTATTCCTGTTTCCCTTTCAAGTTCCTCTATTGGCTTACCCGGTGGATAAGGGGTCAAGTTCTCAATGCCTTTCCTCAGTAATCTTTTCATATTGAACCTTCCTTTTTTGCTCCTTATAAAGGAAACAGGAAGAAAAGTAAACCCTGTCAGGGTAAGCTCTCTCATTTCAACATCTTGTCGGACTCATTTTGGCCGATCATGCCGTGAGGATCATGCCGGGGATGCATATAGGTATCTCGAATTCAAAAAAAGGTTGAAATGAAGAGCCCTTTGTAGTAATGAGGCTGTTATGAAACAGGAATTTTTTGGGATGATGGGAAGGTACCGGACCGGAGTCCTGAGTGTTACAAACGGGGGGCTTCGTTCAGGGCCCCCTTGTGGAATTTATGCTGTGCAGGGAGCTTTTTTGTTTTCTGAGAAAGGGGGTGATATTAAGGGAAAAAGAAGGAAACGGTCGCATTCTTAAAACCCATAGGAAGTTACAGAGAAAGGAGGATGTAAGATGAAAAGAGCGATATCTATGTGTTTGCTTTCATTGGTCGCTGTGGCATTGTGCTTTTCTCCTGTGTTTGCTGCGGAGGCCAAGAAGATGGTTTTCGCGAACGAGATCGTGGATGTGATTGGCCCCTCGTGCAAGATGGTCGGGCCTGTGCAGAGCGGAGGTATCATCGTTGCCACGCCAGAGGCTGCCTGTTATGGCCCAATGATCACTCCTCAAGTAAGGAGCGGCCACACCCAGACGATCCCTGTGGCCGTTGAAGGTGCCGAGGTGGGTGATGCAATCGCCATCAAGATCAAGAAGGTGAGGGTTCTGGCCAAGGCCACTGCCTCGGGCACGGAAACTGCCATTAAGGGTCGCTTCCTCGGGGACCCCTTCGTGGCCAAACGCTGCCCGAAGTGCGGAAAGATCAATCCGCCCACCAAGCTCGAGGGAGTTGGGGCCGATGCTATCCGCTGTAAAAACTGCGGGACTCCTTGCATTACCTTTGAAGTCACCAATGGCTATACCCTGCTCTTTGATGAGAATCGCAGTATTGGGGTGACCGTCCCCAAGTCGGTCACGGATGAGATCGCCAAACAGGCCTACGACTATGCAGCGGTTCCCACCAAGGGCCTCTGCTACCCCGTGACGCTGCTGAGCCTGGCTGATATGCCCTCAGGGATCATCGCCCGGGTCCGGCCCATGATTGGAAATCTGGGGACCACCCCGGCCATCGATATGCCCTGCTCTCATAATTCCGGAGATTTCGGCTGCTTCCTGGTAGGCGCCCCTCATGATCTTGCCATCACCAAGGAGGATCTGGCCAAACGCACCGATGGCCATATGGATATTGATAACGTGAGAGAGGGGGCGGTCGTCATCGCCCCGGTAAAAGTGGCAGGGGGAGGCATCGTGACAGGAGATATTCATGCCATGCAGGGCGATGGAGAAATCTCAGGTCATACGACCGATGTGAGCGGGGAAATTACCCTTGAAGTAGAGGTCATCAAGGGGCTGAACCTGGATGGCCCGATCCTGTTGCCCAACAAGGAGGATCTGCCCTTCCTGGCGAAGAAATATACCGAGGGTCAGATCGATAAGGCGGAGGCCATTGGAGAGAAGCTCGGCTTCGCCATCCAGAAGGATCTGTTGCCCATCCAGATGACCGGGAGCGGGGCTAACCTGAATGAGGCAGTGGCATGTGGGGTTAACCGCATGGCCAAGCTCTTGGGCATCACCCCAGAGGCGGTGAAGAACTGGGTGACCATGACCGGAGGGGTGGAGATCGGACGCCTACCTGGTTTTGTTACGGTGACCATGATGGTTCCTGCTGCGAAGCTGGAGCAGTTGGGTATCGCCCACCTGGTGAAGGAGCAATATCTCTGATAACTAGCGAAGAAGGGCGGGGGCAGGGTTGCCCTCGCCCTTCCCTTGCTGGCATCAGGATGCTTCGAAGGTCAGTTCAACGGTGCCGAGGGGCCCAAAATCGGCGCAGATTTTATCACCCGCATCCGCGAGGTAAATATCTGTACACGTGCCGGTGCTGATAAGATCGCCGGTCTTGAGTCCGCTGCCGTGCTTGCACAACATATTCGCAAGCCAGGTCAGTGCGTTAAGCGGGTGGCCCATGATCGCATCACCTCGACCCTTACGGACCGTTTCCCCGTTCACGACTAATGCCACTTCGTGAGCGGCAAGATCCTGTGCCTTCCAGTCGAGGTACGATTTCCCCTGGACCCAGGCCCCATTACATCCATTGTCGGCAATCAGAGAGGGCCCATCAACTGCTGTCCATTCGGTGTAGCGGCTGTCGACAATCTCCACTGCTGGAAGGACAGCTCCAACGGCCGTGGCGACTGTCTCCCTATCGTATGGAGTACCTGTTCCCGGGAGATCGTGCATCATCTCGAAGGCAAACTCGGGCTCAATAACACGCATGAAAAAATCGTCTGCATCCATGATCGCCGGGCTTTTGTGCACGAGCGATGAGAGAAGCTGTCCATAGAAGGGTTCGTTGAGCTTGATGAACTCCTGGGCTGACTTACTGGTGCAGGCAATCTTGTAACCGACAGGCTGCCCGCCATAGTTTGAAAGGAGCCTTTCTACCAACATATTCTGCACGGCATATCCTTCCTGGGGTGTCAGTGGACGGGACTCGTCTGGCAGGGACGTCCGTCGGCGCTTCCTAAACCTCGCCTCTGCAAGTAAACCTGCTGCTTTCGCTAGCTTATCCATCGAATAGACCTCACAATTAATCTTTTTTGACCTTAGAGTGTAAGGAAAATCACAATCGCAGTGAAAGAAGAAATTACGAAGCAAAAAAATCGAGCACACGTAACGTCCAAGATTGACAACATATCACCGGGTCAATGGACTCACATAATGGTTGCTCTGACCACAACTAAGCTTTTCATTTTAGTTGTGTCCTCGGACAGATTGTTGAGAAGCCGCTTTTTAGTGGGGCAAGTATAGGAAGATGGGGGCCTCTGTGTCAATTTTAAATCACAGAAAGAGTAGCTGTCTCTGAGCCTTACAACTTACCCCCTGTGATGACCCAAACAGCGGTTAGCCGGGTTCTGGCAGCAATGCCTGGTGCTTATGAGTTATTAGACCAATTGGGTCCCCTCGAGCTCAGGCGCGAGCAGGATCTCGAAAAGGGTTGAAAGCAGATGGCGGGGAGGTAGACGCTTGCGAATTATTCAAGCATTTTCAGGGTGTGTTTAAGCTCTTCTCTGATTTCCCTTAAAAGATTGCTCGGTGACATAGAGGGGGTTTTTTTTGCCGCCTTAAGCCTCCTCCTTGCACCTTCTAATGTTAGTTTTTCTTCATAGAGGAGTTTTTTTACCTCTCTGATAGCCTCAATATCCTCGCGTTGATAGATCCTCTGCCTTGAATCTGCCCTTTTAGGTCTAATAGTGGGGAACTCTGTCTCCCAGTAGCGAAGAACATAGGGCCTTACACCAATTATCCGGCTTACCTCCCCTATCCTGAAAAACCGTTTGTTATCCGGGATATCCATTTCTTACTCTTTTCTGCGTAATTACTGAATAGCCCGTGGCTATAAATACCAAACCATGAATCCTAAATACTAAACAATACCAAATGTCAAAATCCAAATCACCAAAACATAATTGGAGCTTGCCAGGAAGTTATTTAATAGTTTTGGATTTAGAACATTTCAATTTTGGACTTCTTTAGGGTTTCGAGATACGGATTTAGGATTTTCCACATCTTATTGCGTATGTTCTTAATGGCCCTCTCTGAGCCTTCCCCCTGTCAGCCGGCGAATTTCCTCTATTATCCCCTCGTGGACCTTATTTACCTCATCGTCTGTCAATGTCCTTTCCTTTGATCTGTAGCTAACCCTGAGAGCCAGGGCTATTTCTTGAGGGGCAATCTGTTTTCCTTGGTATACATCAAATATATCAACTGATTCAACCAGGCCGTTTCCCATCTTCTTTACAATAGCTACTATCATGGCACTTTCTACAGACTGGCTAACTATGATAGAGATATCTCTTCGAACTGAGGGAAATTTGGCTAGGGGGGTAAATCTCTTTGCCCAAACAACCAAGGATAAAAGGGTTTCAATGTATAGTTCCAAGATATAGGCCTTTTTTTCAACTCCATAGCCTTCCAAGACATCTTTTAGAACCTTACCAATAGCGCCTATCTCAGCGCCAGCGTAAAAAATCCTGGCGTATTCATCTGGATCAAGCCCTTCCTTAGGGCCATTTCTTTTGTACTCAGCCTTCTCAATGCTAAGCTCTTCCAAGATATTTTCTACCACGCCTTTAATATCAAAGAAATCAGTCTCCCGTGGTTCCTGATACCACTCCTGTCCGGACCCAAGACCGGTGATTAGGGCAGCAAGAACTTGCTTTTCCTGGGGCAATTCACCATCCCCTTTAATATATACCTTTCCCCATTCAAATACCCGTATATCATTCTGGCCCCTTAATGAGTTTAATCTAACAGTAGAAAGCAGTCCATGAATGAGGGAGGTCCTCATAACAGATTGGTCTTGAGAGAGGGGGTTTAGGAGTTTTACAAAAGATCGCAGATCACTGCTCTGTCCTGCTCCGATTAAGTCGGCAGATTTTGGAGAGATAAAGCTGTAGGTGATTATCTCTGAAAAACCAATACCGACCAACATGCTCTTAATCCGATCTCTGAGAGCAAATTCAGGAATATGCTCTTCCGCTGGCCTGATGGCTGGAAGGGTAACTGGTATGTTGTTGTAGCCAAAGAGGCGTGCAACCTCCTCAATCAGATCAGCCTCTCTCGTTATATCCACCCTGAAAGATGGTGGGCTCACCTCCATTTGATCTTGCTTGACTATCCTTACAGCCATGTTAAGGGAGGAAAGGTGATCGGCCATCTGTTCTGTACTAATACTGGTTCCCAGAATCTTGTTTGCTTTGTCAGTCCGTAATGTAATCTTTGGGGGAGACCATGGCCTTGGGTAACAATCTATGATTCCCTTGGCGATATTCCCCCCGGCTAGCTCGGAAATAAGCATAAGTGACCTCTTTAGAGCACGATCAACTCCCTCGATATCAATACCTCTTTCAAAGCGGTATGAGGCCTCCGTGGTAAGTGAGAGTTCTTTTGAGGAACGGCGGATCATTGTGGGACTAAAGTAAGCGCTCTCTATGAGCACGGTAGTAGTGTTTTCTGTTATCTCCGAGTTAAGGCCGCCCATTATCCCTGCTAGGGCCACCGGTTCTCTTCCATCACATATAACCAGCATCTGATCATCCAGATACCTGGGTTGTTCATCCAAGGTGGTAAAGATTTGATTATTTTCTGCCCTCTTGACCACTATTCGTCCCTGGGCCAGCCTATGGTAATCAAAGGCATGCAAGGGTTGTCCCAATTCCATAAGGACATAGTTGGTTATATCGACTACGTTATTTATCGATCTGACTCCAGAGACATGCAGCCTGTACCTCATCCAAAACGGAGAAGGGCCGATTTTCACGTTTTCCACCAAACCAGCTGTGTACCGAGGACAACCCTGGCTGTCGAGGATGGTTACATCAGCCAGATCCTCAATCAGGTTCTCGCTCTCCTCAATATGGATCTCCAGCATGCTAACCTTTTTTTTGGTCAAGGCCCCTATCTCCCGTGCGATGCCTACTATAGATGCACAGTCAATCCGGTTCGGAGATAGGCTGACCTCCAGAATCGAGTCTTCTAGATCCATGGCTTCAGAAAGGGATTGGCCAGGTCGGAGATCATCGGGAAGGGTCATAATACCGGTATGATCATCTGTCAGACCCATCTCATCCTCGGCCAAGAGCATTCCATGAGATATTTCACCTCGTATCCTGCTCTCTTTGATGACCATGCCACTGGGAAGGGCTGTCCCTGGCAGGGCTAAAGGTACAAGATCGCCCTTACTAATATTGGGGGCACCACAGACCACAGATGCCTCTTCCCTTCCAGCATCTAACTGACAGATGGATAGCCGGTCAGCCCTAGGATGTGGTTTGATATCCAAAATTCTGGCTACTATAACATCACTGAAGTCCTGAGCTCTACGTTCAAGGCCTTCAACCTCGAGGCCTGCCATGGTGAGCAATTCTGCCACCTCAGCTGGTGTTTGATCAATATCTACAAATTCCTTCAGCCAATTAAGACTAATCCTCATGTATGATTGTCCCTTATTTTTTGACGGCTGCTTGCTGGTGAGTAATTCCCTAAAACTGTCTTAAGAACCTGATGTCATTTTCAAAAAAGATTCTGATGTCATCTAGACCAAATTTAAGCATGGCTATCCTTTCAACTCCCATACCAAATGCGAAACCAGAGATACTCTCTGGGTCATAACCAACGACCTTGAAGACCTCTGGATCTACCATGCCAGAGCCAAGTATCTCAAGCCAGCCAGAATAGGAACAGACACGGCACCCTTTGCCCTGACAGACAACGCACCGAATATCTACCTCTGCACTCGGCTCAGTAAAGGGAAAGAAGCTAGGTCTAAACCTAAGGTCTACGTCAGGACCAAACATCTGGTGGACAAACGTTGTAAGCGTCCCCTTGAGATCGCCAAAGGAAACCCCTTTATCTACCAGTAGCCCTTCTACCTGATGGAACATAGGGGTATGACTTATATCTGAATCCGGGCGGTAGACCTTTCCTGGAGCCACTATGCCGACTGGTGGCGATTTGCTTTCCATGATCCTGATCTGTATTGGGGAGGTATGGGTTCTTAAGACAACATTATCAGAAATATAAAAGGTGTCCTGCATATCCCTGGCAGGATGGTTCTTTGGCATGTTTAAGGCCTCAAAGTTGTAATAGTCAAGCTCAACCTCAGGTCCTTGTACAACCCGAAAACTTAACTTCAGAAAGACATTGCATATCTCTTCAGTTATCTGGGTAATAGGATGTAGGTGACCTAATGGGGTTCTTCTCCCAGGAAGGGTTACATCAAAGGCCGATACCTCTTTGACATCGTTAGTAGTTAGAGAATCAGTCACTGCCTGAAACCTCCCTGTTAGCTCCTCTTTTACCTGGTTTACGAGCCTGCCTATAGGAGGTCTTTCTTCTTTAGGCAATTCAGGTAGTCTGTTTAAAAGAAGGGTAAGGAGGCCTTTCCTGCCCAGATAGCGCCGCCTTAATCTTTCTATATCAGACCTTTCGCTAACTGATTCCAACTCCTTTAAGGCCTTTGTTTTCAATTCTAAGAGCTCTTCTTTCAATTTGAAATCCCCTCTTGGATTTATCACTCTACCATATTGGCGATCTCTGAAAAGGCCTTAGGATCGCTCACAGCCATCTCGGCCAGGATTTTTCTGTCTAAGACTATATCTGCCTTTTTAAGCCCACTGATTAATTTGCTATAAGAAACCCCATTTTCTCTAGCAGCTGCATTAATCCTAACTATCCAGAGCCTCCTAAAGTCACCCTTTCTCTTTTTCCTATTCCTGTAAGCATATTGTCCGGATCTCATTACGGCCACATTAGCGGTCTTTAAGAGCCTACCTCTACCAGCCCTGTATCCTTTAGCCTGCTTAAGGATCTTTTTTCTTCTCCTTCTGGATTGCGGCGCGTTTGTTGCTCTCGGCATAGTTAATACCTCATAATAGTTATGATAATGTCAGTACTTAGTTATGACTGTTTTTCCAAGTACTTAGTAAGGTGTCCTTCCAACGGATCCGCCCACGGCGGAACAATTACCTATGGACGCTCACCTATTTACGGCAAATGAGGAGAAAAGGAAGAGTGTCAATGATAAGGAAGCAACCTTGTCACCTTTTTTATGTCTGTCTTGTCGAGTAGGGTAGATTTTCTGAGATTTCGTTTCCTCTTAGATGACTTTTTCCTCATAATGTGGCTTGCAAAGGCCTTGTGTCTGAGCAGCTTTCCACCACCAGTCCTCTTAAACCTTTTTGAAGCACCCTTTCTGGTCTTTATCTTTGGCATGATGGTTACCTATTTTGGCACAATGAGCATGGAAATGTCTCTTTCTTGCATCTTAGGAGGTACCTCCACAACCCCAATGTCTTCGACCTTTTTTATAATTTCTTGTAACAAATTGAACCCTATATCAGTATGGGATATCTCCCTGCCCCTGAATATCATAGAAACCCGTACCTTGTAGCCGTTTCCTAAAAACTTTCTTATATTCCTTATCTTCACGCCTACATCATGTTCTGCAGTAAGGGGCCGGAGTTTGATCTCTTTGAGGTGACTGGATCTGGATTTGCCTTTTTCTCTCTTGGCCTTCTCGTACCTAAGCTTACCATAATCCATGATACGGCAGACAGGAGGGTCTGCGTTTGGGGCTACCTCAACAAGATCAAGATCGTTTTCTCTGGCTGCAAGCAAGGCCTTATCAATAGAGACGATCCCAATCTGCTTTCCATCTATTGAGATCAATCTGACTTCCTTGGCCCTGATTTGCTCGTTAACCCGTACGTCCAGTCTTTTGCTAATAGTTATCTCCTCTTTTGTGATTCATCCCTTATTCTGGCTATTAATTCCTTTGATGACACAGGTGGAAGGTTGTGCCCATCTCTTAGCCTAATGGTTACACTACCGGTTTCCATCTCTTTGTCTCCAACTACCAGCATATAAGGGATCTTTTTCATCTGGGCCTCTCTGACCTTGAAGCTCAGTTTTTCATTCCTGAAGTCTGTCTCTACCCTGATGTCTGCCGCGGATAAGGTCTCCGATAAATCTTTCCCGTAGGCTATGTTTCGATCGGTGATGGTAAGAATAATCGCCTGAACCGGGGCAAGCCATAGGGGAAAAGCGCCTGCATAGTGCTCAATTAAGATACCAAGAAATCGTTCTATAGAACCAAGTATTACCCGATGAATCATTGCAGGTCTATGTTTTTCTCCATCCGGCCCTACATAGGTTAGGTCAAATCGCTCCGGGAGTGCAAAATCGCATTGTATAGTAGCACACTGCCAGCTTCTTTCAAGGGCATCTTCAAGCATAACATCTATCTTCGGACCATAAAATGCCCCCTCCCCCTGATTTATTTGGTAGGGAAGATTATATTCCTCTACTGACTCCATTAAGGCCTTTGTAGCCTTTTGCCAATCCTCATCGGTACCAATTGATTTTTTTGGCCTTGTACTTATTTCAAGATCATAATGAAAGCCAAAGATGGCCATTATTTCCCCTACAAAGTCGAGTATATTCTGTATCTCAGTCTTGAGCTGGTCAGGGGAGCAAAGAATATGGGCATCATCCTGGGTAAACTGGCGCGCCCTGATTAATCCATGGAGCACTCCAGAGCGTTCATGCCTGTGAACCGTACCTAATTCAAAGTATCTCTTAGGTAAGTCCCGATAGCTTCTCACCTTGGAGGAATAGATAAGCATGTGGGCCAGGCAATTCATAGGTTTTATGCCATAGGATTGGTCTTCTATATCGGTAAAATACATGTTTTCCCTATAATGATCAAAATGGCCCGATTTTTTCCATAATTCAGTCTTTAGTAGCTGGGGTCCTACTACCAGTTCGTAGCCCCTTTTAAGGTGCTCCTTTATCTCAAATTCTTCAATGATATGCCGAAGTATAGCCCCATTGGGATGGAATATCACCATGCCCGGACCAAGATCTCCCCTGATGCTGAAAAGATCGAGCTTCCTGCCAAGTACCCGGTGGTCTCGTTTTCCTGCCTCCTCAAGGTTCTTGAGGTGGGCGTCAAGGGACTTCTGGTCAGCAAATGCAACACCGTAAATCCTGCTCAACATGGTCTTATGTTCATCTCCCCTCCAGTACGCGCCAGCAACGTGGGTTAGTTGAAAGGCCCTTATTTTTCCTGTTGAGGGAAGATGGGGACCCCTGCACAGGTCTGTAAAATTTCCGTTCCTGTACACGGTAACCTTTTGTTCTGAAAGGTCTTCAATCAGCTCGACTTTGTAAGGCTCACCCTGTGATCTAAAAAAATCAATGGCCTCACTGCTTGGAATCTCGCTCCTGATAAAGGGAAGATCCTCCTCTATTATTTCAGCCATCCTTTTTTCAATCTCAGGCAAATCCTTGGCCTCAAATGCCCTTTCATAGTCAAAGTCATAATAGAAACCACCTTTAATAGCCGGGCCTATTGTTACCTTTGTCCCAGGAAAGAGATCCCTTACTGCCTGGGCCATAACATGGGCAGCACTGTGCCTGAGTATTTCCAAGCCATCTTGGGAATCCATGCAAACTGGCTCGAGTTCGGCTGATGAGTTGATTTTTGTTGGGAGATCTTTGATCTCGCCATTTATCTTGATAGCTGCTATGTTCTCCATATTATCTATGCTTAGAGCCTTTAGTGCCGTGAGACCGTTAAGGCCTTGTGCAGGGATCTCAATAGGAGGGGAGCTTTTTACATTTACTTTTACCTTTTTTCCCATGGTTTAATATCCGAGGTGAAAACAGGGCACCCGAGGGAAAATAGTGCTTAGATTCCCCATTGAGGCCAAGCATACATTAGTCATGGGTATAAATATCATCTTTATTCGTTTTCTTGCAAGTCTTTATATCTCACTATAGATAAAGGGCGTCGATTTCAATACTGAATCTCATCTACTTATCCCTTAGCATACCTCTTGATACCTTCTTGATAGAGGTCATTTCCTTTTGTGTCATTGATTACTATTACCGGAAAATCCTCTGCCTCTAATATTCTGATTGCTTCAGGTCCCAGATCGGGGTAAGCAACGATTTCGGCCTTCTTAATCCGTTTGGCAAGGAGGGCTCCAGCTCCACCAGTGGCGCCAAAATAGACCGCCTTAAATCTCTTCATAGCTTCAATAACTGTTTGAGAGCGATTTCCTTTACCAATCATCCCTTTCAATCCAAGCTCGATCAATTTTGGGGAATAAGGATCCATCCTGTAACTGGTGGTTGGTCCAGCAGAACCAATAGGTTTTCCGGGTTTTGCTGGTGTAGGTCCGACATAATAGATTACCTGGCCTTTAATATCAACTGGGAGTTCTTTTCCCTCCATGATAAGCTCAAAAAGCCTTTTATGTGCAGCATCCCTCCCAGTTAACAGAACCCCGTTTAACAATACCTTATCCCCAATATTGAGATTCTCCACATCTTCGGTCGACAGTGGAGTTGTTAGTCTTATTTGTTTAGACATCTTCTCCCACAATCTCTAATGTTATATAACTGCTTCTTTGTGTCGGGCTGCATGACATTGTATATTGACTGCTACAGGCAAACTTGCAATATGGCATGGTTCAATTTCAAGAAATACGTCAAGCGAGGTAGAATTTCCACCATATCCCATAGGACCGATTCCCAATCTATTGATCCTTGCTAGGATTTCCTCCTCGATCTCTGCCAATTCTGGATCAGGATTTCTAACCCCGATGTTTCTTAAGAGTGCTTTTTTGGCCAAGATTGCCGATCTTTCAAAGGTCCCTCCAACTCCAATGCCGACAATAGTTGGGGGGCAAGGATTGGAACCAGACTCTTTTACCCTGTTTACGACAAAGTCTTTAACCCCCTCAATCCCTGCTGCAGGGCTAAGCATGTCAACCCTGCTCATATTCTCGCTGCCTCCTCCTTTGGGGGCAAAGATGATCCTCATCTTATTACCCGGGACAATTTGCATGTGTATGATAGCTGGGGTATTGTCACCTGTGTTTTTCCTGGTAATAGGATGGCATGCCGATTTTCTCAAATAGCCTCCCCTATACCCCTGCCTCACTCCCTCGTTGATCGCCTCTTTCAAATCACCGCCTATGATGTGCATATCCTGACCAATTTCTATAAATACGACAGCAAGCCCGCAATCCTGGCATATAGGAACCTTCTCTTCCCGAGCGATCCTGGCATTCTCTATCAATTCCTTAATGACCTCTCTTGCCGCAGTTGAGTCCTCTTTTTCTAAGGCACGGTTAAAGGCTAGAAGAACATCATCGCCAAGATTATAGTTTGCATCTATACTCAGGTCTCTGACTACCTTGATGATCTCCTGTGTTGAGATCTCTCTAATCATTATCCTCTTCCCTGACTTTATGGGCTGGCTGCAATAAGCGTAAGGCAAGGGTTGATAGAGCTGCAAAACATCTTATTTCAGATTCAGAGGAACTCTTAACTGCCACAGCCTTCTCATCTCCATTATTTCTTGCCTTCCTGTTATCCCCCAGATATTGATTAAGGAGGGCCTTCTTCCCCTGTGTTTCTTATAGAGCTCTTCTTTTTTAGGATTTGAGCCTATTTCAGTGGATCCAGCCCTCTTCTGATCTGCATTTTCCACCATGACTATTTCCCTTCTCTCGGTCCTAAACCGGGATATTCCCGTGTTTCTTGGCGGGTCTTGTTTCTCTTTTTGTAGTAAGCATCTCTAAGGCATCTATAATCCGGGGCCTAGTATCCTGTGGTAATATAACTGCATCAACAAATCCCCGTGAGGCAGCGATATATGGATTGGAAAAATGATTCCGATACTCGGCAATCTTCTCTTCCCTCTTTGCTTTGGGATCAGATGCTCCTTTTATCTCTTTTCTATGAACAATCTCTGCTGCCTGTTCAGCCCCCATAACAGCGATTTCCGCAGTCGGCCAGGCAAGGACATAGTCACTGCCCAAAGGCTTACCGCACATAGCAAGGAAGGCCCCTCCATAGTCTTTTCTGGTTATCAATGTGACCTTTGGAACAGTCGCTTCACTATAACACCATAGGAGTTTAGCCCCGTGCCTTATGATACCTCCCCATTCCTGGTTACTTCCCGGTAAATAGCCAGGTACATCGACTATAGTAAGGAGGGGGATATTGAAGGCATCGCAGAATCTAATGAACCTGGTTGCCTTATCTGATGCGTTGATATCAAGACAGCCGGCCAGGTATTTTGGTTGATTTGCAATGATCCCTACTGGTCTTGCATTGAATCTGGCAAAACAGATAACAATATTTTTGGCATAATGCTCATGTGGTTCAAATATGTGACCTTTATCCACAATAGAGTAGATGATGTCTTTCATTTCATAATAGGCCCTCGGGTTATCGGGGATGATGGTATCAAGCATTGGATCAGTGCGGTTAGGATCATCTCCTAAATCCAACACCGGAGGATCTTCCCTATTATTCGGCGGAAGGTAAGTGAGCAATTCCTTAATCCTTTCGATACATTGGGCATCGCTATCGCATGCAAAGTGGGCCACCCCACTTTTCGTGTTATGTACCATTGCCCCGCCCAAGTCCTCAAAGCTTATATCCTCACCAATCGCTGTCTTGATTACCGCTGGGCCGGTGATGAACATATGGCTGCTTTTCTTTGTCATAAATACCCAATCGGTCATGGCAGGAGAATATACTGCGCCTCCAGCTGTGGGACCCATAATAGCTGAGATTTGAGGAATCACGCCAGAGGCACAGGAGTTCCTGTAAAATATATCTCCGTAGCCAGAGAGGGAATCCACACCTTCTTGTATCCTGGCTCCTCCTGAATCGTTGAAACCCACAATGGGAGATCCGGTCCTGAGAGCAAGATCCATGACTTTACATATCTTTTTGGCATGCATCTCTCCCAATGTACCGGCCATGCATGTGAAATCCTGAGAAAATGCAAAGACCAACCTTCCATTTACAGTACCGTGGCCAGTGACCACCCCTTCTCCAGGGATAAATGTCTTAGGCATATCAAAGTCAGTACAGCGATGTCTCACAAACATATCAAGCTCTCGAAAACTGCCGGGATCAAACAGTAGATCCAGTCTTTCTCGTGCCGATAGCTTGTCCCTATCATGCTGTATCTGGAGCTGTTTTTCTCCACCCATGGCGAGTTCTTTTTCTTCCCGTTCTTTTAACTCCTTAAGTTTATTTGCAGTGGTACCCATCAGGCCCTCCTTTCCCTAGAAGCTAACTCCTTACCAAAGAATACCAGAAGATTTACTTCCACAGGAAACACAATCTATTTCTAAAGATCTAATGTAATCACCCTGATTTGCTCGTTAGGCCTTACGCCCGGTCTTATGGTGATAATTCGGGTTGATGCCTGCAGATTATTAAAATAAGGCACCTAAGGCAAGAAACAGTACTTAGATGCCCCATTTGAGCTATGTAAAACTGTTTCTAAAACTTACCTTCCTTCCCGAGGGCGAGAAAGTGGGATACGTCTATATCCTTTGGGCAAACAAAGGAACAGGCCCTGGCTGTATGACATCGGTAAACACCATCTTCCCTGTATAAGATATCCATCCTTTCTTTTTTTGCCCTCTCCCTCGGATCCATAAGGCGAACCATATTGGCCATCGTGGTATTTGGGCCGAGGAAGTGGCGATGGCTGCTGATACAGGCAGTTGCACAGCAAAAACAGTTGATACAACGGGTAGCTTCAGAATAGATCTCGAGTGTCTTTGGGGAAATCCGATACTCATCCCCGTCTCGGTGAGGAGGGGCTGGTTTGATAAGATAAGGTTTGGCCTTATGAACCCTATCATAGGCCTTCTCCAGATCTACAACCAGATCCCTCAAAACCGGGGCTATCGTTAAGGGTTTTAATTTGAATGTATGGGTATTGAATTGTTCTACCGCATCCTTTACTAAGAGTTCACATGCAAGAAGTGGTTTCCCGTTGACGATTATGCCGCAACTGCCACATTGGGCGTGCTCACACGAGGAAGGCCAAGCCAGGGTTGGATCCTGTTCATCATTGATCTTACGCAAGACATCTACAAACCTCAGGATACCACTGGCCTCTACCTGGTAGGTGTGTATCCATGATAGTTTGGTATCAGGATCGTACCTGTTTATCTCCAATGTGATAGTATAGGATATAGACATCGGTCTTCACTTTATAAAGGATCAATACTCTCGTTGTATATAATCAAACAGTTCGTAATGATCTCCTTTGGCCTCAAAGATACTCATATCTATCGGTCTTTTGGCAAAGGTGACCTTATTAAATTTAGGCATATAAATAAGGGTATGATAATTAAACTCATCACTCCTTTTTGGATAATCCTCTCTGAAATGGGCCCCTCTTGACTCCTTCCTTGCTAATGCTCCTTGCGCAATAACCATGGAAACAGTTATCAAATTATTAAGTTCCCAGATCTGCCAGAGATCCTGGTTCGTTCTCATGCAGGTTGTCCCCGGGGGTATATGTGTTGCCTTTTCCTTCAATTCTCCTAGGTCCTCGACAGCCTCCAAGAGGGGTTTTTCCGACCTGAAGATGCCTACCTTTTCCATCATTAGATTCCGTAACGTATCCCTGATCTCTGCATATTTTTCCTTTCCTTGGGCATGAAGATACGTGGAAAATTGGTCAAAGATGATGTGGCCGGCGTCGGGAGGGACCCCATCTGGATCTTTGGCATCTTTAAGATATTCAACAACCCTCTCTCCGGTAACCCTACCCATGGTTATCAACTCCAAGAGGGAATTTGTCCCAAGCCTGTTGAGGCCGTGCAGGGACGCAGCAGCAACCTCTCCACAAGCAAAAAGCCCGGGGACAATACCGTGGGTGTCACTTTGAACTTCCCCAAATTCATTGGTAGGTATCCCGCCCATCTGGTAGTGGGCAGTCGGGGTAACAGGGCAGAGATCCTTTTCCGGATCAACACCCACAAATCGTTTAAAAAAGGAACATACCTCCTGAATCTTTTTTTCGTGAACCTCTTTAGGAAGGTGTCTCAAATCCAGCCACACATGATGGGCATTATGACCTTCATGAAAGAGCCCCCTGCCTTCCCTGATCTCCTGGATGATTGCCCTGGAGATGAGATCCCTGGGGGCAAGATCCTTGGCCGTGGGGGCATAGCGCTCCATAAAGGGTTCTTCGTCCTTATTCCTGAGAATAGCTCCCTCTCCCCTAAGTGCCTCACTGGCTAGTATGCCAGGACCGACCATTCCTGTGGGGTGGAACTGAACTGCCTCTAGATCCATCACCGGCAGGCCTGCATTAAGTGCAAGGGCAAGGCCATCACCAGTGTTGCCCCGACAATTGCTGCTAACCAGATACATTCTGGTTTTACCACCTGTGGCGATAATAGTTGCCTTTGCCAGGATGGCAAAAAATTTGCCCTCCGGGTACCTGAAGATAATGGCCCCGATACAGTGACCATCTTTACAGAGTAGTTCTGTTGCTATACACTGACCAATAAAGTTGACCCCATATTTAAGGGACTCAGCCCAGACAGTATCCATAATGCCCTTTCCAGTTCTGTCTGCCTCATAACAGGCCCTGAAGGCCAATGTCTCACCAAAGTCTAGCATATGGCCCCCGAATGGTCTTTTTGCAATCCTCCCCTCCTCTGTTCTGCTGAAGTGCATGCCATGTCTCTCGAGCCATACCACCTCTTCCCAGCCAATAGCACAGAGCTTCTTGATCACATTCTGGTCCGCTGAACAATCTGAACCCTTCCATGTATCAAAGATGTGAAATATCGGTCTGTCCACGGGGTCCTTTGGATCAACTGCAGCCATACCTCCCTGGGCTGTCGTTGTATGAGACTTTTGTGGACTGAACACCTTTGTAAGGGCTATTATCCTTGTGCCTGGTCTCTGCTCGCGAATTTGAGCGGCAGCCCTAAGGCCCGCCCCACCGGCGCCAATAATTAGGACATCACACCTGGAGGTAGAGTCTACAGTCAATGTTTTTCCCACTACTATCTCCTCTACAAGGCTACAACAAGCCTGATACCAAAATAGGCTGATATAGCCATAACAATAATAACACAGCAGGTTAATGACTTAAGTAAGGGGCCTGGCTTCATGTAATCGGCAATGACACTGAATACACCATAGCCTGCATGAAAGAGGAGAACAATGAGAAGGACAAAATCCATCCCTTTTATAGAGGGGTCTTGGATCCTTAATAAAATGGTCTTGCTATCATGGCCTGTTAAATAATTCATATGCATGAACAGCATGTGGCCTGATAGCATGGGAATCAAAAATGTACCAGTAATCCTCTGGAGCTTCCAAAAGATTGAATTACCTGTTCTCCAGACCTTGTTAAAGACCATTAAAAAGGCGATGAGGCTTATAGCAACAGTGATCGACCAGAATAAGGCAACTGATGCCTGCGAAGTTTCCTGTATAAAGAAAGATCCGACGGTTGAGATGTAGATAAGGCCAAAGATAACCGCCCAGCGTATTACTATTTCATCTTCTCTAACATGAAAGAGCTCATAAAGGACCAATCTACCACCATTCAAGGAGTGAAATATAAGAGGGATAGCCAGCGCCCATTCAAGAAAAGAAAAGACAGCGTTATGTAGCAGTCTCATATCTGCATCAAACGTGGCAGGCGTAAATAAGAAGGATAATGTATAAATATGAGCGAACAGATAGCCAACAAGTGTCAGCCCAGCCAGCCTGTGCCCCCAGCTTATCAAAAAAGACCAACCTCTGGAGTTGGCGTAATAAGACAGAATGGGAAATTTCTCCATTAGGGATATAATAGAGGCTTCAGCCCTGGTTATTTTTACTGCCTTCTCCATTAAAAAATCTCCTTTAGGAAGAGAGACTCGGGCTAAGATATCGTGAATTTTAGGCAAGGATATTAATTACAGCACGTTTTATTGTCAAGGAGAAAACCTTTAGGGTGAAATGGGATATGGACACTTATGGCTTGATATCCTGGAGACTCAATTCACCATGACTTTTACACAATGAGTTGTGAATATTAGTTGACGTTTGCTTGAATATTCAATATTTATTATTTATTAGTAAGGGTTAGAATATAAAAAAGATCTCTTAATAACATTATAAAGCAGTAAGACGGATTCTGGAGAGAGATCTGGCAGCAGGTTAGGAAGATTTCCCATGACATCACTAAGGGATACCCAAATCGGGAGCCCATACTGATAGGTGTTTTAGATGGTGTCTCTATTTTTGCTGACCTCGTTGGAGAGGCTTCTATACGATTGAGGATCGATTTTGCCATACTAGCCAGGTACGGGTCAAGATAAGATCTGTCTACTAAGATAAGCTTGAGCCAAGAAAGAGAATGGGATAGACTACTGGTGATTCGGGATCAAAGAAGGATTTGTGGTTGGCTACAGCCTGGATTATAATAAATAATTGAATATCTTCCTTATATCCTTAGCCTAGAAATAAAAACTTAATCTAAGGAGAAGAAAACATGATAGTCGAGTGTGAAAGATGCCATACCAAATTTAGGCTTGACGAAAATCTCCTGAAGGCCACTGGCTCAAAGGTTAGATGCTGTATTTGTCAGCATAAATTTATCCTCTTCCCACCTGAAACAGAACCACAGATTGAGGAAGGCCCCATAGAGAAATTAAGGGAGCCAGGCACTATGCCCTCGGATTTTGATAAGACCCTTGTCGGGGAGATATTAGAAAAGCCAGAGGCTATGTCCTCAGAGGAGGCCCCTAAAGAGGAGGATTTGCTTTCAGATTATGAGAGAACGCTTGCCGGAGGGATTGAAGAAGAGATTAGCCAGGAAGAGGAAGAATTGGAGCCCATTTCTTTTGAGGATTTATCTCAGTTAGACTCAGGCGTTATAAAGGGGAAGAAAGGGGAAAAGCGAGAGGTCGATAGGGCGATGGACAGGGCTGCAAGGGTTGAAGAAGACATTAGGGCCCAAGAGGAATTGGAAAGAGAAGAAGCAGAAAAAAGGGTAAGGGAGGTAGAAGAGGCATTTAGACCCAGCCCGGTCATTAAAAAAAGGTATAGACCAAGATTGTGGCTTACAATTTTGTTAATAATTCTTATACTCACTGTAACTGCATCTGCCTTGATCTTCTTTAAACCGGGTTTCCTCCCAGGATCTTTTCCCTTATTTAAAAAGCCCATATCTGAAGAACAGGCCTTTGACATGGGAAATAGAAGACTATCCTTTAAAGATCTAAATGGTTCTTTTGTGGATTCGGAGAAGGCAGGTAGGCTCTTTATGGTTAAAGGTTTGGTAGCAAATAATTACCCAGATAGAAGGAGTTTCATCAGGATCAAGTCAAATATCCTGGACTCCAAAGGTGCAATAGTGAGGAGCAAGATTGTCTTTGCTGGTAACCCAATTAGTAATAAGGAGATAGTATCTCTTTCCATGGAAGAGATAAATAATCGACTCAGGGATAAGGCCGGCAAAGATAATATGAATACCAATACCCATCCCAACGCTTCTATTCCTTTTATGATTATTTTCGAAGACTTACCCGAAGACATGAGCGAATTTACTGTAGAGGCAATAAGTTCTTCTCCTGCTGGGAAGTAGATTACCCAAGAATCCTTATGCCTAAATCCAATAGATTTTCAAACAGCTCTGTACTCTTCCCCAGAGGGGTTGGCATTTTCATATAAAAAGGCTGCCTTTCCCTATCCTTGGGAGGAGAAGTGGGCAAAAAATAGAATTCGCTAACAATTATAATATTATCCGCGGTAATGGCAGGATGGGCAGAATCATCTGGAAGGGGCTTACAGGTAAATCAATTATAGTGGAAAGGATGAGGCAAAAAATAGGGAGGCGGGATGCTTGATCTGAAGTTTGTCAGGTCTAACCAGGATGTGGTAGCCTATATGCTCAAGGAAAGGGGTTATGATCTTGATCTTTCCAGATTTCAATCCCTGGATGAGAAGAGGCGCTCTATGCTGGCCAGGCTTGAAGAGCTCAGGCATCGGCGCAATAAGGTTTCTGACCAGATAGCGGCCATGAAGAAGAGAGGAGAGGACGCCTCATCCCTCATTTCGGAGATGAAGACTGTCTCCAAAGAGATAAAAGAGATGGAGGCAGAACTACCTGAGATAGTCGATCAACTGAATAACCTTTTGATGCTTATCCCCAATATCCCTCATGAGTCAGTAGTTGTGGGTAAGGGTGCCGATGATAATCCGCTCGTCAGGAGATGGGGAGAGATTAGGGAGTTTGATTTTGCCCCTTTTCCTCATTGGGAGATCGGAGAAAAGCTCAATATCCTTGATTTTTCCCGGGCAGCCAAGATTGCGAGGGGTAGATTCTCTCTCCAAAGTGGTTTAGGTGCCACAATAGAAAGGGCGCTGATAAATTTCATGCTTGATATTCATACCAATCGTCATGGCTACACCGAGATCCTTCCACCGTTTCTTGTTAATTCAGACAGTATGACCGGAACAGGTCAGTTACCCAAATTTAGGGAGGATCTATTCAAGGTGGATGGCTGGGATCTATTTCTCATTCCTACGGCAGAGGTACCGCTTACCAATATACACAGGGACGAAGTCCTATCCTTTGATGAACTTCCCATCAAGTATGTCTCATATACTCCATGTTTCCGTTCAGAGGCAGGCAGCTGGGGTAAAGACACAAGGGGGCTTATTAGGCAGCACCAATTTAACAAGGTGGAACTGGTTAAATTCTGCTGTCCTGAAGATTCAGACCAGGAACTGGAGTCCTTAACTGCCGATGCAGAGAAGATCTTACAATACCTGGAGCTTCCCTACAGGGTGGTTTCACTATGTAGGGGTGATCTCGGGTTTGCTGCTGCTAAGACCTATGATATTGAGGTTTGGCTCCCTGGGCAGCATTTGTTTAGGGAGATCTCCTCTTGCAGTAACTTTACAGACTTCCAGGCCAGAAGGGCAAATATCCGCTTCAGAAGGAAAACTGGTAGGGGCACGGAACTCGTTCATACCCTTAACGGCTCAGGTTTGGCAGTTGGAAGGACTCTTGTGGCGGTCTTGGAAAATTGTCAGCAGCCTGACGGAAGCGTGGTTATTCCGGAGGCCCTAAGACCATACCTGAATGGGCTATCCATTATTGGTAGAGGAGAGTAATAATCGGAACTGGACAAGAGGATCGGAAATGAATGGGCTGGAAGGAGTGTACAAAAGAGTTGATAGTTTTAGGCCTGAGATCATTGAAATGCAGAGGGAGCTTACCTCCCGGACCGCCTTAGGTCTAGAGAATGGTGGAAGTGGAGAGCATGATAAGGCTGACTATGTTAAGGAACAGCTTTCGTTCCTTAAACCGGATAGTCTCTATGAAATTCATGCCCCTGACGAAAGGGCAGCCAATGGGTACAGACCGAATTTGGTCGCTGTCTGGAAGGGGAGACAAGAAGGAAAGGCTGTCTGGGTACTGAGTCATCTGGATATTGTTCCCCCGGGAGATCTTTCTTTATGGACTGGTGATCCGTACGAGATAAGGGTGGAGGGAGATAAGATTATTGGTCGAGGTGTTGAGGACAACCAGCACGGTATAGTCAGTTCCTATTTTGCCGTGAAGGGTATCGTGGATTTAAAACAGGCGTTCGCTCGAAAGGTTGGTCTCGTCTTGGTTGCGGATGAAGAAACAGGCAGTAGATATGGGCTGGGGTACCTTTTAAAGGAAAACAGAGATCTCTTTAAAGAGGATGATCTGATTATTGTTCCCGACGGTGGCAACGAGGAAGGGACAATGATCGAGATCGCAGAAAAGTCAATGCTGTGGCTCAAATTCACTATTACTGGTGCACAGTGTCATGCCAGCACACCACAAAAGGGAAAGAATAGCCTCTTTGGTGTCGCTCGATTGATTTTGGAACTGGACGAGCTTAAAGAGAGATTTGACCTAAAGAACCCTATCTTTGAACCGCAGGAATCAACATTTGAGCCAACCAAGATAGAGGCAAATGTCCCCAATATAAATACCATTCCCGGAAGAGATGTCTTTTATCTGGACTGCCGGATTTTGCCAGATTATAAGGTGGATGAGATTGTTGAAGAGGCGACAGCCATAAGCGAGAGGCTGGCCAAGGAGCTTAACCTCACGATAAATGTGGAGGTAATTCACAGGCGGGATGGAGCATCACCAACACCGGAAGATTCCCCAGTGGTTACCGCCCTTGCCAGGGCTATAAATAGGGTAACCGGATTGACGGCAAGACCCATGGGTATTGGAGGTGGCACCGTTGCAGCATTTTTCAGGGAAGCAGGACTTCCTGCTGCGGTCTGGTCTACTATATCCCCAACAGCCCACCAGCCAAATGAATACTGCTTGATTACGGATATTATCACCGATGCTAAGATCATGGCCACAGTTTTTTATCTGGATAGTTATTCCCGTTGAATAGAGGTAATCGTTCACCAATGATGTTCCAGCGAAGCCGAGTTGCTCTATGTCGGCTGACCAGTTCAAATAGGCTGCCCTCCCCAATAAATTCTGATAAAAAGGTCCCGAACCATTTCCAATGACTGCCTAAAGCCTAACGGTCGTATCTTTCGATCTTTTTCCATTAAGGCAGGAGATCCTTTATTCCCATTTCCTCTCACCAACAGGGAATCACTATCAATTCAACCTTTTCCATTGACACACGAGCGGCTTTATCCTATAGAACCCTCACTAAAAGCGAGTTCTCATCAGTCAATGAATGAGCGCTATTGATCGGGCAAACAGCCCGTAGAGCTTTAATCCCAGGTGGAAGGAGGGGGCTTTGTGTTTTTTGTTTGGCTAGAATTCGGTGTCTGTCTGGTAATCATTGTTATTGCTGGGCAAAGAGTAGCCAAATATGGGGACATTCTTGCGGAGAAGACCGGACTGGGAGGTGCCTGGATTGGTGTAGTTTTGGTGGCTGTAGCCACCTCTTTACCGGAATTATTCACCGGCATCAGCTGCGTTGCCTTGGTAAAGGCCCCTGATTTAACCATAGGAGACCTCTTTGGAGCTAATACCTTCAACCTGCTCAATCTAGCCCTGCTAGACATTCTCTATCGTCATGGTCCTTTACTAACTGCTGCAAGTATCGGGCACGTGTTAACAGCAGGACTGAGTATGGTCCTCGTAGCCGTGGCGGCTGCTAGTATACTTATTAGCGGTATGGGCTTTGAGATGGGTGTCGGCTGGATCGGGATTTACACCCCTATCATTATTCTCCTTTATCTGGCTATTGTGAAGGTTATCTTCGACTTTGAGCGGCACCAGCATAGCGAGTTACCGGAGGCAGAGGTTGCCATTGGGCACGAATACATTTCGATCCAGAGGGCTTACCTTTACTATGCTATAGCCGCGCTATTTATAATTGGGGCAGGGACATGGCTGGCATTTATCGGCAAGGAGATAGCCGATGCTACTGGCTGGGGGGAAAGCTTTGTGGGAAGCCTTTTCATTGGGTTTAGCACTACTCTGCCTGAAATCGTGGTCTCTTTTTCTGCACTCCGATTAGGGGCGGTAGATCTCTGCGTCGCTAATATGATTGGCAGCAATCTCTTCAACATGACCGTCGTTGCAATAGACGATCTCTTTTATACCCGAGGGCCGGTTCTGACTGATGTTTCCTCGAGCCATGTTTTCACTGCCCTCATGGTGGTTTTAATGACTGGGATATTTGTTGCTGGGCTCATCTCTCGACCTGAACGGAAAACTCCCCTCGGGGCTAGCTGGTACGCCCTTGCTCTGATAATCGTCTTTTTAGTCGGTTCTTATGTTAATTTCAGGCTTGCTTAAGGAATCAGGTGGTTTAAAAGGCTAGCATGCCGGTATGGGATCAGAAAGAAAGGTATCGTCGCTACTCCGCTTATATTTGAATCTCCTCACTTTTCGCAGCCACTGTGCGTTAATACATTATCCAAATTTCGACGTTCCGAATAATAGTTATCCTAATCTACTAATCCCATGTTTCATTTTTCCCTTTGATTTTCTCACAGATAGAATATAAAAAAGAAGATGTTTCTCAGAGGGTTATAAGGGAGGGTATTTTAAACCTGGTAACCATCTGTCTATATATAAAACTTCCATGTGGGTATCTTTATTTGTTATGAACTCTTTACACCGGAATAGCTGGGGTACTAATCTAAGGTCTGGAGTTCGGCGATGGTAGAGATAACATGCCCACACTGTAATTATACAAAAGGCATTCCTCTTGAAAAGATACCTCCTGGGATAAGATGGATAAGATGCCCAAATTGCAGAAATAGGTTTGAATATCTCAAGAAGGGGGAAGATGTAAGAACTAATAAGAGACAAGCCACATCATGGGAGAGACGCTTACAGGTTGGGCTATGGGCAGGCATAAAACGAACAACCAAGTCCGTAATCTTCTCACCTAAGAGCATGTTTTCCACTATGACGGTCAGAGGTGGATGGAGAGAGCCTTTGGCATTTGGACTGTTGGTAGGTTCTATCAGCGTCATGATTGCCTTTTTCTGGGAATTTATGATTGCTACCAGTGGATTTCTTAAACCTCTGTGGGGTGTTTCCATATCATTGAGATCACCTATTATATTCCTATCCTTTATCTTCCTTTCACCCCTATTAGTGGCAATTGATCTCTTCATCTCAAGCTTTATCATCCATGTTTTGCTCGTTCTGGTCGGAGGAGGTAAAAACGGGTTTGAGGCCACCTTCAGGGTTGTTGCCTATTCTCAGGCAACTAGGCTCTGGGGTATAATACCATTTATAGGGAGTCCAGTAGGGTGGGTCTGGAGGACTATTGTTCAGATTATCGGGCTTAAGGAGGCCCACGAGATAAGTTATGTAAGGATAGTTGCTGCCTTCTTAATCCCATTAGCCTTGCTTCTGCTTATTGTAACCGGTGCGTTTTTCTTGGCTATAAGGCCCTGAGAGGATGAGGTTATGGCTTTATGTTCTCATAGAGATTGGAAAAACTATTATCCATTTTGCATTTCCATGGATGCTGGCTATTACTGCTCGTATGCTTTTTTTCTGTGAGGATTAACTATCAGGTAAGAAGACAAAGATATCATCCTAACGGCACTCTACGCTCGTTATTTGTCCGTGGTGGCCAAAGTTTTTCATTAGACTAATGATGTCGGGGAAAATAGATTACAAAAAGGTATTGAATAAGGCCCAGTTATCTGCAGTCACAGCTCCTGATGGCCCAATCCTTGTAATCGCAGGAGCTGGAAGCGGAAAGACTAGGACCCTGGTTTACAGGGTCGCCTGGCTGGTAGAAAAGGGTGTGCCACCAAGGGAGATACTTCTTCTTACCTTTACAAGAAAGGCAGCTAAAGAGATGTTGGAGAGGGGATCAAGGCTCACAAACAAGAGGTGCAGAGAGGTTTCTGGAGGTACATTCCATTCCCTTGCCCAGCATGTTTTAAGGGAAGAAGCAAGAAGGATCGGCTTCAGTCCATCATTTAGCATCATGGATAGAGCGGACATGGAGGAGGCAGCTCATGCCCTTATTACTGAGGTAGACGGAGAAAAGAGGCCTATGAGGTTTCCTAAAAGTTCTACCATCTCAGCTGTTTTTAGCAAAGCGGCGAACATGGAGAAGTCCCTTTCTGAGATTATGGAGATAGAATATCCTCAATTTTTGCCCATTTTTCCACAGATGGAACACCTGCTTCAAACCTACAAAGAATACAAGAGAAAAAACAATCTCATGGACTATGATGATCTTATCCTTTTTTTAAGACTGCTTTTGAAGGAAAATGAAGATATTAGACTAACTCTGGCGAACAGATACAGATATATCATGGTTGATGAATATCAGGATACAAATACTATCCAGGCAGATATCATCCGTTATCTTGGTTCTTCCCATAGAAATGTTATGGTTGTTGGCGATGATTCTCAATCGATATACTCTTTCCGAGGGGCCAATTTCAGGAATATGTTTGAATTTCCAGATTATTTTCCAGAGGCAAGAATCATAAAACTGGAAGAAAATTATAGATCCACTCAGCCTATACTTAGCATGACCAATGCCCTTATGGATCAGGCGACCCAGAAGTATACCAAATGCCTCTTTACAAGGAGAAGTGGTAATGAAGTACCCTTAGCTATTGACACCGGAACCGAGCGTGATCAGGCAGTCTATGTATGCAGAACTATAGAAACTCTGTTGGATGAGGGATGGGCACTGAGGGATATAGCTGTTCTATTTAGGGCTGGCTATCATTCATTTGAGTTAGAACTTGAACTTGCCCGCCGTGCTATTCCCTTTGCCAAATACGGAGGTTTTAAGTTTATGGAGTCTGCGCATATCAAAGATCTTTTGGCTCACGTCAGGGTCATTATTAATAAGGAGGACATTCTGAGTTGGGGTCGCCTCCTGCGGTTAATAAGAAATATTGGCGCGGCAAAGAGTCAGGCAATCATAGAGTGGATGAAAAAAGGGGATGTATTGCCAGCAAGGATAGATAAATGGCCAGGGAGCAAGAAGGAAAGAGAGGGACTGGTTAAATTAGCCAAACTTATGAGTACCCTTTCCACAGCAAATCTAAGGCCCGAGAAGGCGGTGGACCTTGCAGCTGAGTATTACAACCCCTTCCTAAGGGAAAGATTCGATGATTTCCCAAGGAGGCAGCTGGAGTTAGAGCAGTTGATTTCAATGGCATCAAGGTATAGAAGCCTGCGGGCATTTTTAGATGACCTCTCCCTTGAACCTCCGGCAAGCCCTGTAGATGTTAGGCCTCTAGATAGGGAGGATTATTTGACCCTCTCTACCATACATTCAGCTAAGGGCCTTGAATGGGGAGTAATTTTTATAATCTGGCTGGTGGACGGACGCTTTCCGCCTGAGAAGTCCTTTTTGAATACAGAGAGCCTTGAGGAAGAGCTCAGGTTGCTATATGTTGGAGCCACGAGGGCGAAGGATAAACTTATCATGGTCTATCCAGGGCAAGGGGTGGTGTATAATGCTGAAGGATGGGGCGGTAATTACCGCAGAGGTCTTTCATCATTTATCAGGGCCCTACCGCAAGATGTTATTGAGCACCGCTCCTTTGTGTCGGCCCGTATTTCCCCTGATGGCGCAATCTTAAGATCAGGACTTTTTACTGGGTCCATGGATCGACCTGCGGCAAACTCATCAGAGCTAAAACCAGGTGACAGGATCAATCATCCAGCCTTTGGCGCAGGGGTAATAGCCAGGTTTCTGAGTGAGGACAGGGTGGAGGTCATCTTTAAGGATAGGGGCATCAAGTTGCTTCACCTTGGCTATACGAGTTTAGAGAAGGTTTAGCCCTACTGCGTAATGGTGCAGTGGTTACACCCGAGTGAGGCAAATGGGGACCTTACAGGGCTGGGGCAGTTTTCTCGAGGCGATCTCCCCTGATGTGAATCCCTATTTGGGATGAACAGTTACGAACATTACTAATGGATATCCCAGATCTACATCGCTGGAATGTGACATATGAAGAGGCAGTTAACATCCAGAAGTGTCTAAAAGACGAGGTTATTCTAAAGAAGATAGATAAGAAAATCAAATATATTGCCGGGTTAGATGTCGCTTATGCAAAAGGATCTGAGACAGTATGGGCAGGGGTTGTTGTTCTTGATTTCCCCTCATTAGTGAGGAGAGAAGAGAGATGGTCTCAAAAGAAGGTTTCTTTTCCCTATATCCCTGGTCTTTTAAGCTTTAGAGAGATTCCCGCCTTGCTCGATGCACTTAAAAAGATAGAGTTGGAGCCAGATTTGATCTTCTGTGATGGGCAGGGTATTGCGCACCCGAGAGGCCTTGGCCTTGCCTCCCATTTGGGGGTCCTTTTACATAAGCCTACCATTGGCTGTGCAAAATCCCCTCTTATAGGTGAATTTACTCCGGTGGGGGAAAAGAGGGGTGACTATGTGTATCTCAGATATCAAAAGAGGGTTATCGGAGCTGTGATTAGGACGAGATCAGGGGTCAAGCCTATCTTTATTTCTCCGGGATATGGGATACAGCTAAAAGATTGTATAAGGTTTGTTCTTGAAACATGTTCCCCTTACAGAATCCCTGAACCCACCAGACAGGCCCACCTCCTTGTAAGTTCGGTTAGATGCACAAAAATAGATAATTCGACGAAGCGTTCTGGTCCAATATGAGTTTTTTATCTGGCTTTATAGCTATAGTCGGGCCACCTAACGTTGGCAAATCTACCCTTTTGAATAAGTTTCTTGGGCAAAAGATAGCCATAACATCACCAAGACCCCAGACTACCAGGAATAGAATCGTGGGAATTTATAATGGGGATGACTGCCAGATGGTATTCATAGACACCCCTGGCATCCATCAAACAAGATCCTTGCTCCATAAAGGCATGGTTAGATCGGCTAAAGCTTCTTTGGGTGAAGTTGATATTATACTCCTTGTGGTCGGATTAGAGGAAGAGGCTCAGAGTAATGAGTTGAAAATTATCTTAGGACTCCTGAAAAAACCAGCTAAACCCGCCATCCTGGCCATAAACAAGATAGATCTGATCAAGAAAGAAAGACTACTTCCTATAATTGAATCATACGGCAAACTTCACTGTTTTGATTGCATTATACCTATATCCGCACTCTGTGGTGATGGGCTGGAGATCTTAAGAGAGGAGCTAAAGAAGAGGCTTTCTCCAGGTCCTCAGTTCTTTCCTCCTGAGATGCACACGGATAAGTCCGAGGAATTTCTAATAGCCGAAAGTATAAGGGAGAGGATATATTATGAGACAAGAGAAGAGTTGCCGTATTCTTGCGCTGTGGTGGTTGAAAGGTTAGAGGAAGACCCGGCAAGGGATCTCCTTACTGTCATGGCTGTTATATGTGTGGAAAAGGCATCACAGAAAGGGATGATAATAGGGAAAAACGGAAAAATGATTAAAAAGATAGGAAGAGGGGCAAGGATTGAAATAGAAAAGATGTTTTCCCTGAGGGTCTACCTGGAACTTTTTGTTAAGGTAGAAAAAAAGTGGAGCAGCGATACAGGTTCGTTAAGAAGGCTCGGATATTAAACAAAAAAACCAGCCACTCTTGAGCGGCTGGTTTTTGTTAGGAGAAAAGAGCTATTACGTTCTGATTGCAATAATATGCAAGATCCTTGCCAGGATAATAGACTGCGGACATCATCAGATAACCACTTATTTTCATTAAATAATTTTGTGGTTTTGGGATTTTTACCTTCTCTCTCTTTTCCCCTGGGAGTACAAATTTTTGTACCAAAAAAGTAATAAATACAAATCAGTTTAAATAACTTACTGAATGTACGGCATAAATTGAGGTTCACATTTTTAAACCTCTAAACTACAATGTTGTACTTTTTCATTTTATGCTGAATAAGGCTTTTTGTAATGCCAAGCATCTTTGCAGCATGGGACTGAATATTGTTGCACTGGCTCAAGGCCCTTCTTATTAACTTCTCCTCAATCTGCTCAAGTGTTTCTTGCAGTGGGGCGTTTCGGGGGATGAATCTATCCACACTGAGTTCTTCTTGTTTTCCAGAAAAGTCGTGTGGTAGATCCTCTGCGCTGATTAATCCATCGGAGTTCATCACCAGGGCCCTTTCAATGATATTTTCCAGTTCTCTGATATTCCCGGGCCAGTTATAGCTATACAGCAGCTTCCACACCTCTGGAGCCAGCTCTATCTTTGTCTTGTCGGATGGCTGGAACTTTTCAATAAAATGTGCAACAAGAAGGGGGATATCTTCAGTCCTATCTCTTAAAGGCGGTACCTCTACCTGAACCACATTAAGGCGATAGAAAAGATCCTCTCTGAATACCCCTCTGTCTACATCTTCTCTTAATTTACTATTAGAGGCTGCCAAAATCCTGACATCCACTTCAATGCTCTTAGTTCCTCCCACCCGTTCAAATTCCATCTCCTGCAATACCCTGAGGAGCTTTACCTGGAGTGAAGGTGGCATCTCTCCTACCTCATCCAGAAATAGGGTTCCACCATCAGCCAGTTCAAATCGCCCCTTTTTCATGGCCACAGCTCCGGTAAAGGCACCCCTCTCATGACCGAAAAGTTCACTTTCTAACAAGGTTTCAGTCAATGCACCGCAGTTTATGGAGATAAAGGGTCTGTCTTTCCTCGGGCTGTTATAATGAATGGCCTTGGCAATAAGTTCTTTGCCTGTGCCAGACGGGCCTGTGATCATTACAGATGCCTTAGATTGAGCAACTTTCCCAATCATATCATAGATCTCGAGCATGGGCTTGCTCTTGCCAATAATATTTCCATATTTGTAGCGATCTGAAAGGGCCTCACTGAGCAGCTTATTTTCCTTTTTAAGCTTATAGAGTTCGAGGGCTTTTTTTATGGTTAGCTTCAATTCCTCATTCCTGAAGGGCTTCGTGATGTAATCATAGGCCCTCTTTTTCATAGCCTCCACTGCCATCTCTATTGTCCCGTATGCAGTCATCATGATGACCGGGAGTTCGGGGTCCACCTTCTTTGCCTCTTCTAAGAGTTCCATCCCGTTCATTCTGGGCATTTTCATATCGGTAATAACTAGATCTAGATCAGTTTCCCTGATCAGACGGAGGGCATTGAGGACATTATCTTCTGCGATTATCTCATAACCCTCGGGAGCCAGCAGGGCTTCAAGGATAACCAGATAGTTCTTTTCATCGTCTACGATCAAGATCGTTTCCATGTAGAGGGCCTCTTAATCTATAGTTTTCGCGGCAATGTAACGAATACACTTGTGCCCACTTCTTCCTCACTCTCTATCCATATAGATCCTTTGTGTCCATCTATGATCTTTTTCACAATAGACAGCCCAAGACCGCTTCCCTTCTCCTTTGTCGTAAAAAAGGGATTTAAGATCTTTTTGCCATTTTCTGCGCTGATCCCGATCCCGGTATCTTGAATCTCTACTCGATAATGTTCCTTCTCCTCTTCAATCTCAATACTGATAGTACCCCCGTCCTTCATTGACTGAATTGCGTTTATGAAAATATTCAAAAATGCCCTGTAAAGAAGCTCTGGGTCTGCCTTAATAATAAATGATCTTCCATGCAGGTTTCCATTATTTATTATGATCCCTTTCTTGTCTAATTCAGGGCGCAGGAAAGAGAGGTTTCTATCGATAATTTCTTCAAGGTGACAATCTTGCAAATTGGGCACCTGCGGCCTGGCAAAGTCGAGAAAGTCAGTTACAATAGTATTAAGGCGCCCTGACTCCTCAATAATGACATTAGATAGTTTTTCCTGGCTCTGATCGTGCCCCGATTTCTCTGCCAGGAGTTCGGCGGTACTCCTGATTATGCCTAAGGGGTTTTTTATCTCGTGAGAAACGCCAGCGACCATTTCACCAAGTACGGCTAAACGTTCCGCTTGATTCAGTTGATCCTCTAGTAGCTTCTGTTCCTGTGCCCTCTTTCTAAGGGTATGTTCAGCCTTCCTTACTACCAGGAGGAGGGCCAGAAATATGAGAAACATAATCGCCAGAGATACGCCAAAGATAAGATATCTGAATTTTACCATAGACTCGTATTCTTTTGTGAGATCCTGGGTCAATTCAAATACTCCCAATATGCCTATATAGGAAAAAGGCGGCTCTGCCTTAAAGGGTATAAACGTCCTGAGCTTCTTTTCCTTTGCAAAATCCATGAACCATGTTCCAAAAATTGCAGGTTCACGAGAAGTTAGGCGTGAGCTATGTTTTCCCTCAAGGGCAATTTTGTATCCCATACCTGCTATGCCAGTCAATCCGATCAGATCCCTCTCCGTACTGTAGGCAATTTGCCCTTTATGGATATCATATATATTGACCTTTTCTATGTTAAAGGAGTGTATAGTATTCCTAACTATTTTATCCATCAGATCAGATTGTTCCTTTTCTCTCAGCCTGATTGCCCCGTATTTTCGAAGAACAGGGAGAACAAAATAATGAAATACCTGATGATTCAGGTTTTCTGCTATAAGGACAGCGTCATTTTCATGGTTATTCATCAGAACCGTTGTAGCCCGCTCCGAAATAACCATTGAGAGGACAAAGCTTGAAATAATGAGGATCCCAAGGCTTGTATAGGCAAAAAACTTAACCAATCTGAACCGCTTAGTATCAGGTCGGATATTTTCTGAATTGCCTTCCATACTACCAAAACCCCTTTAAGCATAGACGTTCATAACTAGAGATTCTAACTTTCCCAAGTCGATCTTCCCTGCTGGCTTATCACTATGATGAAGCATCATTGTAGTTGTACGCCTTCTAGATAATTACTGATTGCCCTGTCGTATTGCCAGGTATGGCTAAAGACTTTTTTAGCAAGCTCAAATCGTGTCTTTAGGGTTGTCTGCCCAGATTCTGTGATTTCCTTTAATACCCTAGGATAATCTGATGGATCAACAATAACGGTCACATACCTAAAGTTCTTGGCCGCTGATCTGAGCATAGAAGGACCACCTATATCGATGTTCTCCACGGCTTCTTCTAGCGTACATCCATCCTTTGCAACCGCTTGTTCAAATTGATACAGATTAACGACAACCAGGTCTATATTTTTTATGCCATGGATCCTCATCATCTGAATATCTTGTTGGTTATCTCTCCTTCCCAACAATCCCCCATGTACCTTTGGATGAAGCGTTTTGACTCTGCCATCCATCATCTCAGGAAAACCAGTATACTCAGATATATCCAAGACCTTTATTCCTTTTTCTCTTATTGTCCTTGCTGTACCCCCGGTCGAAAGCATTTCTATGCCTAATCTCTCAAGAGATCTTGCAAACTCAACTATACCAGTCTTATCCGTGACACTTATAATGGCTGTGGATACCGTATTCATTTTACATCCTCCTGTTGATGAGAGTTAAGGTTTTCAAAGCCCTTCAGATGGATATTGTAATAAAAAGCGTAAAAGGAGCGGCCCATTTTGTCAAGCCAATTAAGCCTTGAACCTTGTGAACACCAGTGGCATGATAGACTGTGAGATTGAAACCTGGCATTTTTGCCTGCCCTGTGGTAGTTCTCCTACGCGGGATTACACAGCGTGAATCCAAAAGCCATTGGTGAGAGCTGAAGGGCGTTATCTAAAGGCCTCAATGATGAGAAAAAGAGATGTTGGTGGGCTTGTGACAAGGGTATATTTAGTCAGACATGGACAGACAGAGTGGAACAAGAACCTAATATTCAGGGGGAGGATAGACATTCCCTTAAATGAAAAGGGGCATAGGGAGGCAGAGGCTATAGCTGAGGCCCTGAAAGATAGAAATATTGATGCTATTTATACAAGTCCGCTCGGGCGTTCCATTGAGACCGCTCGGCCAACTGCAGAATTTTTTGATCTTGAAATAGTATGCGTTCCTGGATTAATTGATATAAGCTACGGTGACTGGGAGGGCTTATCATTTAATGAAGTAAAAAAGAGATACAAGAATCAATACACAAAATGGGAAAAGAGGCCAGACTTGGTAAGGTTCCCTAAGGGGGAGACTCTTAATGAGGTAAGGGGGCGATCTTTTTGTTCAATGAAGGGCATTGTAAAAGAAAATCCTGGCAAATCAGTCCTTATCATTCCTCACAGGGTTATAAACAAGGTTCTTTTATGTGCAATTTTAGGCATCGGTAACTCACATTTCTGGGAGATTAAACAGGATACGGGGTGCATTAATTTGATTGAATATTCCTCTGACGCGTTTGTTCTATCCCTGATGAATGATACCTGTCATTTGAAGGCAATAGCAGATGGGACATCTCAACCCGATTTTTAGCTCCTTTCCAGAGGAGCTTATGATACCGGCTATCCAATCCTATAACGATATGCTTTGACTGTAACGCTTTTTATGTATGCAGATTTTGTCGGGGTTGGAGGTAATAAGAGCAAGGCCTTCACAGAAAAGTTTATATCTTGAAAGAAATAGAATAGACAGCCCAGCCCCTTTGAACAAGTACCGTTATCCTTTCCTTAAGTCTATATCTGATAAATGTCTTTTTGAAATCTTCCTTTGTGGTAACTGAAAGATCATTTATTTCCCTGATAAGATCACCCGGTTCAAGGCCTATCCTCTCTGCCTGGGAGCCTTTCTTGATAGCCACGATAACGAGACCCTCTTTCTCCCTCAACCTATATTTGGCGGCCAGGGGCCCATTCAATTCTTCAACCCTGAAGCCGAGCTGCTCAAATGCTAGATTAAGGGCAAGATCAGGTGGGAATGGAGCAGCCTTTATGCTCATCTCTTGCCTTTTTCCATCCCTGAAAAAAACCAAATGAATTATTTCATTGGCAGTATACTGAGATAACTGGTCGTAATAATCACGGCTGGATGCAATCTTATTTTTGTTGATCTCGGTGATGATATCCTTCCTTTTAAGGCCCTCCTTTTCTGCTGGTGAACCAGTAAGAACCCCCGCAATCAGGGCACCGTTGCTTACGGGCAGACGAAAGTAGTTGATTAGGTTTTCATCTAGATCCTGCACTGTGATGCCCAGCCAGGCCGTATGAACCCGGCCATAGTCTATGAGGTTGCTCACAATCATCTTTGCCCTGTCAATAGGTATGGCAAAACCTATGCCCTCAGCCCCGGAATAGATGGCCGTATTGATACCGATGAGTTCCCCATTGATGTTAAGAAGGGGGCCGCCACTGTTACCTGGATTGATGGAGGCATCTATCTGGATAAAATTATGATAAACTTGATTCTCTGTCCTTACAGACCTGTTGAGGGCGCTTATCACCCCGGTTGTTACGGTGTGAGAGAGACCGAATGGATTGCCTATGGCAATCACCGTCTCCCCTATCATAAGGTCATCTGACATACCCATGGTGATCGCCGGTAATTCGGATTCTGTTTCAATTTTTAGGACAGCCAGATCCGATTCCGGATCAGTGCCCACTACCCTTGCCTCAAATTCCTGCTGGTTTGCTAAGGTAATAGCTATCTTAGATGCCCTCACAATAACATGGTGATTGGTCAGTATATACTTGCGAGTACTATCAATAATGACACCAGAGCCAAGCCTGTTCTGTACATACTCTCTCCTGCGGGGCTCAAAAAAGTCCTTGAAGAATCTGTTAAAGAAATCATCATTTTCCCAAGAGAAAAAGGGGTTAGCGCCCCTCTCCACCAACTTACTGGTGCTGATGTTGACTACAGCAGGGCTTACCTTCCTGACAGCCCTTACAATTGCATTTTCTCTTGGAAAGTCTTGATCTGCCCAGCTCAAGGAAGAAACAAGCAGGAAAGAAAATAGGGAAGGTAATGCTAGCTTAGAAATAGACAGGCAGGCTCTCGTAAAAACTGCCCCCGGGTTTGCTATAGGCATCTGATCTCCATTGACTAAACATAGTAGGGTTCGGCTATGAGCAGTCAACTTTCAGGATTTTTTAGTTACATGTTAAAGCTAAAGGCTGATTGCTGACTGCTGAGCGCCTATTTAAACACTACCTTTCCGTCCTCTACGCCAACGTTAACAGTATCTCCATCTGCTATATCACCACTCAATATCTTTAATGCCAGCTCATCCTCAATGTGATGTTGAATAAGCCTCTTGAGGGGTCTCGCGCCATAGACAGGATCAAATCCAAGATCAGCCAGGAATTCTCTTGTCCCGTCTGTCAGATTGAGGCTTATCTTACGGTCCTGAAGCCTTCTTTTTAAGTGCCCTATTTGTATATCAACGATTCTCTTTATCTCTTCCCTGCCGAGGGAGTTAAATATTATAGTCTCATCTATCCTGTTTAAGAATTCCGGCCTAAAGGTTGCCTGGAGCATCTCCATAATGCCAGCTGTCATTTTTTCTTTATCTCTCCCGGCAAATTCCTTTATTATTTGACTTCCAATATTGGATGTCATGATCAGGACCGTGTTCTTGAAATCAACGGTCCTTCCCTTGCCATCAGTCATTCTGCCATCATCTAAGATCTGAAGAAGGACATTGAAGACATCCGGGTGGGCCTTCTCTATTTCGTCAAAAAGAATGACCGAATATGGATGTGTTCTCACTGACTCAGTAAGATATCCTCCCTCTTCATAACCGACATAGCCTGGTGGTGCTCCTATCATTCTCGCTACCGAGTGTTTCTCCATGTATTCGGACATATCCAATCTGATCATGTATTGCTCATCGTCAAAGAGGAACTCGGCCAGCGCCTTTGCAAGCTCAGTTTTGCCCACCCCTGTGGGGCCAAGGAAGACAAAGGAGCCGATAGGCCTGTTTGGATCCTGGAGACCTGAGCGCGCCCTCCGGACCGCATTGGCTACTGCGATTACCGCATCATTCTGTCCCACTACTCTCTTTTCAATCCTCTCCTCCATTTTGAGCAGCTTCTCTCGTTCTCCCTCCACCATCCTGTCTATTGGTATGCCAGTCCATTTGGATACTATCTCGGCAATGTCGTCGCTGTCTACCTCCTCTTTGAGCATCTTTCTGTTGGACTGGAGCTCAGTGAGCTGGCTGTTTTTCTCCGATAGCCTTTTTTCAAGCTCCAAAATAGTACTGTATCTGAGTTCTGCTGCCTTTGCCAGGTCTCCTTGTCTCTCGGCAACCTGGGCCTCTGACTTAGCGGAGTCTATCTTTTCCTTTATTCCCCTGATCTGGGCGATAATGTCTTTTTCCTTGTGCCAGTGGCTGGTCATCTCATCTGTCTGCTCTTTCAGGTCTTTCAATTCCTCATCAATCTTCTTCAACCGTTGTTTAGATGGGTTATCAGACTCTTTCTTGAGTGCCTCTCTTTCTATCTCAAGCTGGGTTGTCTTTCTTCTCAGATCATCTATCTCAGATGGCATGCTATCGATCTCTATCCTCAGCCTGCTGGTTGCCTCATCAACCAGGTCTATTGCCTTGTCAGGGAGAAAACGATCGGTAATATATCTGTTGGAAAGCACAGCAGCAGAGACCAGGGCAGAGTCCTTGATCCTGACACCGTGGTGGACCTCGTATTTCTCTTTGAGGCCCCGCAGTATGGAGATGGTATCTTCTACCGTGGGTTCCGCTACAACAATTGGCTGAAAGCGTCTCTCCAGGGCAGCATCCTTTTCTATATATTTCCTGTATTCCTTGATTGTTGTTGCCCCCACACACCTGAGTTCACCCCGGGCCAGGGCAGGTTTGAGCATGTTAGATGCATCCACCGCTCCCTCGGCCGCTCCGGCGCCTACAAGGGTATGAAGCTCGTCTATGAAGAGAATAATAGAGCCTTCTGCCTCTGTCACCTCCTTGAGAAAGGCCTTGAGCCTATCCTCAAACTCGCCCCTATATTTTGCTCCTGCGATTAACGCGCCCATATCGAGGGCAACTACCCTCTTGTCTTTTAAGGTTTCAGGAATATCTCCATGAACGATTCTCTGGGCCAGACCTTCAGCAATAGCAGTTTTACCTACTCCGGGCTCGCCTATTAAAACCGGGTTATTCTTTGTCCTCCTGGAGAGAACCTGGATTACCCGTCTGATCTCATCATCTCTTCCTATTACCGGGTCAAGCTTATCCTTTTCAGCCATATCTGTAAGATCGCGGCTGAACCGTTCTATAGCCTGGTATTTATCCTCTGGATTTGCATCAGTTACCCTCTGGGAACCTCTTATATCAATCAGGGCTTTTAGTATAGCATCCCTGGTTAATCCATTGGAGGCTAAGATTTTGGCAGCCGTTCCTTCTCTATCCTCTGTTATACCCAAAAGAAGGTGCTCTACACTCACATATTCATCTCGCATTTGAGCGGCCTCTCTCAAGGACTGATCAAGTACCCCTTTTGATCGAGGGGAAATATAGGCACTCCCATATCCAGCCCCACTAACAGAAGGTAATTGATCAAGGGCCTTATTCAAGGCTTGAAGGATGGCATCCTCCTTGACACCTATCTTCCTGAGAAGAGGCGGGATTATGCCCTCTCTCTGCTCAAGAAGGGCATAGAGCAAATGCTCAGGTTCGATCTGCTGATGGCCTTTTCTTGAGGCTATCTCTTGAGAGTTCTGAATAACCTCCTGGGCCTTGAGTGTAAACTTATCAAAACGCATAATGGTCTTTCCTCCTCCCGTAATCTTTTTGTAAAGACTTATAGGGGTCAGATATCAGCAGTCCGTCATTCTAATTCAAAACCTCAAAAGACCGTTAATCATCTGTCCAACTTCCACATGGAGATAACTCCCGAAATTTAACTTGTTTTCCCGAACCCTGGTAGCCGGACCCCGCAAACTGTTTAACTTTTTGCTTAAAAGTTAAGAATTGGTTAGGTGGTTGTCAATGATACCTTTTTGGGGATTTCGGATGTTCACCCTGTTAGAGAGAAAGCCACTTCTCATTTGCGGCAGGAAGAAGAGACGAATAAATTTCGGACGCAGGGTGTGACCCTGAGGGCTACTGTACAACCTCACCTGAATGATATTGACCCAACTGGCGCTGCAGCATCAACTGGTTCGCACGTTCCTGTTTCTTGTATTTGAGGTATTCTTCTTTACTCATCTCGAACAGTTGCTTTTGATGCTGATCCGCTAGATCATACCATTGGCTAACACGCTTCTCAAATCGCTTTTCCTTGGGGAATTTAAGGGTGTCCATGTATGCCTGTATAGCAAAATAGTAGCGAACCGCATTGCGTTCTATTACACCTCTGGTGCCACTTACATAAACAGGACTGCCTTGGCTATCGGTATTGACGACACTGAAGCCGAACTTGCCGCGGCCAAGTGTTGCAAAGTAGCCTTTCATGGCCATCCGTGCCAATGAGCCATAACTGTAAGCATAGCTAAAATAAACAAACGTGCTCCCCTCCGCTAAGGGCATTGCCTCAAGGTCGATTCGGTAATCCTTGGTCTTCAGGGGGCCGTGATCTGCAGTCAGTGAAATCTTGAGGTATTCGGGTTGTTGCTCAATGATGCGGTAGTCGTATTTCAGTTGATATGTATCTTGAGGGGGCTGGTAGAATTTGCGCCCACTGTAAAACGTTAACAGCCACTTATTCTTCAATTCCCTGTAGGTACATGCCTTGATATTGAAATGGAGTAGGGCGATATCGCACCAGGTAGCTGGTACCTGGAGCATGCTTCGTAGGTCATTAAAGGGATGTTCAATGATACCGTAGGCGCCGCCCTGTAGGGAATTATCTTCTTCGAAGGACTCGACGTGGATGGGAATGCAGAAGTGGTTTTTCAGCAAATCTGCTTCGATCTCATGATACTTTAGGAGCAGACCTTCACTGCCAGTATGCAATGGTTCGGCACTGAGTGCAGAAGCGCACCAAAGAAGGCATACTGAAGCCATAGAATGCAATATGAGTCGTAGGGCACGTGTTACATACATTAGTTGCAAATTCCAGTTGCTTCTAACTTGACATTGCAATGCTCATCCTGAGGTTGCCTACCCATTTCGGACAATGTCAAAGGCTTACCCCATTTTCGCTCATTCTATTGCACCCTAAATTTGTCGACTAAATCCATCGCACAAGATAGGTCCCTTAAGACATAATCTGCCCCTGCTTCTAATAATGACTCATAACTATAAGGTCCTGTCGAAACTACAACTGAAGTTGCGCCAAAGGGTTTTGAGCACTGCACGTCCTTGGGTGTATCACCTACAACTACACAATCACCGTAGTGGATATCAATGTTTTTCGTTTTTCTTAATTTTTCAACAGCTATAGGAAGAAGGGCATTTCTGTCTTCGTTATCATCACCAAATGCACCAACTGGGAAATACCGGTTTAGGTCGAGTGCACCGAGCTTTATCCGGGCACCCTGCTCAATATTCCCTGTTAAGAGTCCAAGCCAGTAACCATCCATTGCGTCTAAGGCATTCAGGAGTTCTACCGCCCCGGGCTTTATATGCCTTCTCTTGTTGTTTATTTCTACTTCTAGGTTCTTTAAATACCGTGATAAAATGGAAACCAGGGCTCCATCGCCAGAAGGTAAGCCGTGAGCAGATAGGCCCTCTTTTATTATCTGGATGTCAGTTTTACCGGCCATTGCTATGCCAGCGAAGGCATCCCTGATAGAGAACGTTTGATAAAAAGCCTTGTTGACTGACCTCCTACCAGCTCCACCAAGGTCAATAAGGGTGCCGTCTATGTCAAACAATACGAATGTATTCACCATTCTGTGCAAAACTTCTGGCAGGACTTATTATTAACAATACCTCTTTTTCTGGGCTCACCTAACATTTTTTCGGTGGGAAAGGCCTTGCCCCTCCCTGTTAATCTTACTCCTCAAGACTCCAGAGCACTTGAAGGTTACCACCCTCCTTTCCCCCAGCATCAAATCTTCCCCAGTTTGAGGGTTTCTTCCTCTCCGTTTCCTCTTGTCTTTTACACAAAATTTCCCAAATCCACTGATCAAGACGTCCTCGCCGTTTTCCAGAGCCTTTTTGATGATTTCTAAAAGGGATTCAACCAACTCGGCGGATTTGGTTTTGGGTAGGTTTAGTTGGTTGTAGATAGAATCGATCAGATCTACTTTCGTAAGGGTCATGACTTGGTACTCCTTTTAGGCAAGATTGACAGTTATCTTAGAGCGTCCATTACAAGGAATCATACTTACTTTAAAAAAAATGATTTTGTCAAGCACTTCCGGATAATGAACCTTTTCTCAGATATTAGCAACTGAGGTCTGACCAGATCTGTCAAACCAATGTGCTAGAAGATCTTTCAATAATGGTGGAAAGTTGGGGCCATGTGACTTAATATATTTAGGCCATTTCCAGTAGCACCGCATTACCGGGAGGTTCTGCTTCCAATTTATGGATTCTTTGGCTGTCCCCTGTCGGAGGTTCGACTGCGAGATAATCCCGGCTTTTTAGTCAGTTGTGGCGTGTGATCGCTTCTTCCTCTCCCTCCGCCGGGCTGGCCAGCATGGGTGAGACTCAAGATATTATCTATTTCGTCCTTACCAGAGTAATATCCTTTGACTCCTTTACCCTTTTAATATATTCTTTGTCTTCATAGTATAAGCTTCTTTTTTTCTTCAAAAAATTTGATTTTACTTGCTCGGTGGAGGTTGCGCTCTCTTAAACCAGCTTTGAAAACAAAGATTTTGTAAAAGGAGACGCTCATGTTATTAGACCCTTTACTTGGTTTATTCTCCAATGACCTCGCCATTGACTTGGGTACGGCCAATACACTGGTTTACGTTAAGGGCAAGGGGATCGTCTTGAATGAGCCTTCTGTGGTGGCGTTGAAGAAAAGGGATCAGGGAGGAAACAAGATACTGGCCATAGGAAAAGAGGCAAAGACCATGCTGGGCAGAACGCCAGGGGATATTGTGGCAATCAGGCCCATGAAGGATGGGGTCATTGCTGACTTTGATATTACCGAGACCATGCTCAGATATTTTATTAGAAGGGTCCACAATAGAAGGTCCCTTATCAGGCCCCGGATCATCATATCTGTTCCCTTGGGGATAACTCAGGTGGAGAAGAGGGCAGTGCGGGAGTCTGCAAAGTCCGCCGGTGCCAGGGAGGTTTTCTTGATTGAGGAACCTATGGCTGCGGCTATCGGTGCGGATTTACCCATCACTGAACCCACGAGCAATATCGTCCTTGATATAGGGGCGGGAACCACAGAGGTGGCTATTATCTCCATGGCAGGGATTGTCTATTCACGCTCAGTACGGGTGGCTGGTGATAAGATGGATGAGGCCATCTTACAGTACATTAAGAGAAAGTATAATCTCTTGATTGGCCTTCAGACAGCGGAGCTCATCAAGGTCACGATTGGCAGTGCATACCCCATGGATGAGCCGGAGTCTATAGAGGTCAAGGGCAGGGATCTTGTCACCGGCATACCAAAGATACTGACCATCGATTCAGAGGAGGTCAGAAATGCCATATCCGAGCAGGTAGAGACCATTGTTGAGACCGTGAGGATTGCCCTGGAGCAGACCCCACCTGAGCTATCCGCTGATGTGGTGGATAAGGGCATTGTCTTAGCTGGAGGCGGGGCCCTCCTCAAGAACCTCGATGTCTTGCTCAGAGAGGAGACACGCCTGCCGATCACTATCACAGATGACCCACTGAGCACTGTTGCTATAGGGGCAGGAAAGGCCTTGG
>Ga0209979_1000525_pt1 | contig 51950 bp, 85 predicted proteins | sample AnhtaG_FD_183114 | JGI IMG/M metagenome (GOLD analysis project Ga0209979, IMG submission 183114) | Deep subsurface microbial communities from Anholt, Denmark to uncover new lineages of life (NeLLi) - Anholt_01485 metaG (SPAdes) (version 2) | ecosystem: Environmental > Aquatic > Marine > Oceanic... | reverse complement strand
TAAACAGAGCGACGCTAGACAAACTGCGCCTGGTAAAAGGACTCCCCTATATCCGCCTGACAAACAGGAACAGGGTCTACCTGGCTGACGATATACTGGGATGGCTTACAACCTACCGTAGAGAACCGGCGGATTAGCTGCGATGAGTCCTTATATACTGATAGGGTGGGATGAAGGGCTAGAAATCAATCCTGTGGTGTCTCATAGTAGTTGTGGTGAGAATTGGTGAGGGCTATTTCTTGGATGTGTTTTGATATCTCGTAAATGGAGAAAGCCCCATCGTGCATGAAAGGGCTTTCAACCATCTGGATAAAACGTGCTGCGCCTTGCGGAACATAGTTACTGTAGCATACCTGAAGGGCGTTGTCAATAACAAGAACCCGCTAGATGCTACCAACATCAGCGGGTTAGAAGTGAGACTATTAACTTGTGACAATATCCTACCATAACCAGCCAGGTAATGTCAAGAGGGGAGATACCTGAAGGAACGATTGAGGGGCGCTTTGTCTAACTGAGGGCTTGTGATGAGGGTTGTGGAGGGAATTGCTGAGGGGTATTTCCTAGATGTGTTTTGTAAGGTGAAAGCGGAAAGCCCCCCGGATGGCGCTGAGGGGCTTCCAAAGATGAAGGAGGACTGAGGTTGCCAGCTAGTAGCCTACTTTCAAAAGTGAGCTATGGGTAAGCTACGCCCTAACTCACGCCACCCCTTTCGGGTAGCTGGCACCTTGCTGGCTCGGTATTATTATTTCGCTCTGTTTAACATCACGATAGTTTATAGAGACACCAGCAAGTTACTCAGTTGTTAAGGTCCCTCTCCCCCTACCTCCTGATGGTCGCTACAATGATTAAAGATGGTCAGTTTAGTTTTTTGTAGTACTTAGGATTTGTGTATATTCCTAAAGTTTGTGCCCACCCCAGAACAATCCCACCTCGCTTAGGAATAATCCTTACTTTATAACCTTCCTTCATCAATGCTTTAGCTGTTGCCTTCGCTGTACTTAGTCTTGTAACAACCTTAGCAAGGTGATACCGTTTACCTCTAAAGGTTATGGTACGTTCCCATTCTATCGTTTGAGATGGCTCTTCCCTTCTTTTTGTTTTCATCCCCTTACCTCCTGATGGTCGCTAATCTGTCATTAGACTACCACAAAACGCCTGTGTTTGTCAAAAGCCCCTACTGCCCTCTCAAGTACGCCATCACTAACAGAAAGGCCGTCACACCAGCTACCACAAAGCCAAGAGGACTATATACCGAACCACTAATCCAGAGCCAGCACCAATACCAAAACTCGCTTTCATTACCTATTAGCGGACTAATAGTATACGCCCAGGGATGGGTGTTTGGTTTAACACCCACACCGAATACAAGGGTTTTCGTTCCAACCCACCCTACAAAGTACACCCCCAATAGATACCACTTTAAGGGGCCGAGGGTGGCGTAGTCCCAGTATGTTTTGACTCGTTGTTTTAGCACACCTTCACCAGTAGCAAGACAATGGCAAGAATAACCACAACCGCTATTAGAGCGCGGGAACCACCCCTTAACTTGCTCAGTATGTTAGGGGACTCGGAGTCCTTAATGCGCTTTTTGGCTTTGGCAATGCGGTCCCTCAGCTTCGCTTCCTTTTCAGCATGGGTAGCCTGTCCCTCAAGCCGTTTTGCCCTTTTTGCCAAAACTTTTTCCTTGTCTGCTAATGACATAGGGCTAAACAATCCTCCGAGCCTTTGCCACCTGTTAGCGATACTCATTTACCCCTCCCTAAATATCAAATCCGATTTTATCTCACTGGTGGTTGATACACCTATGAGACACCACCACAAGGGTGCAAGTTGAGTGAAAATATAGTGGTCAAAGACTGAAAGCGCGAGTATCAACACCCACGCATATTTCCACTTTGTTTTTACCAAGCAATAAACAGTAATCCAGAGCCACGCACCAGCCGCTAGTATCCCGGCCCAACCTAACTGCTGGACAAGTACAAGGGGAACGTTGTGGACATTCTTTACTCTGCTGAAATCCGTCAGGATGTATCCCACACCGAATGGCTTGAGGTTTGTCATCGCGTCCCCTATCACTTGTAATCGGTAGTGGACAGTACCCACTAGGATAGGGGCTTCAGCATCTACCGCCGGCACAACAGTAGTTTCCGTTTCAGGAATAGCTACAGCAACGCCCTCAGTTTCAGGAATGACCTCTGTCGCGGTTTCAATTTCAGATGTTAGTGGGCTTACCATCGTCTCTTCACCCCTCACTATCTGCCAAGTGTAGGTGTATAATTCTTGGCCATACCCTAAGCCGAACCACAGCAAGGCAATGATAATTGTCGGTGTGATTGCTATAACTGCCCTCTTGCCCCAGTCCTTCCGCCACAGCATCACAGCTACAACGGCAACGCAGGGCAATATCGCTTCCGGGGAACCTGTGAAAAACATTGCCACTAGAGCCAGCCCTGCCAATAACCATTGATACCGATGGATAAAAAATGCCCCGCTTAGTAGCACATATCCTACTACAATGTCGTAATTCCCACCGAAAAGAAAGCCCCCTGTGACCTCACCCCTGTATATAAAACCGTGAATAATAACGCCCAATGAAGCAATCGCTGACCCAATAGCAAGAGGCAATAATACGTCCTTGCCCAGCTTTCTAGCTACCAGATACAAACTAAACAAAGACACCCCTGCTAACAATGGTGCCACCTTACCACCCCAACTGTCTGCCGTTATGCCGGATAGCCCTATCGCTACCACTACCACAAGGAGGGGGATGTATATTTGCCTGTTCCCCAGGTCTATATTCCGCCAATCAAACCTCCATTTCCCATTGACCTTGTACCAGTTATCATAGACAAACACAAAGCACAGCGTAGCGATAAGCCAAATCGCAGTCCCGAAGGCAGGTAAAAAGAAGCCTACCTCACCATCTTCTATGACAAGCTCGGTAAGCCATTGGTTGTGAATGGGCGATAGTGCTATCCCAAACCCAATAAGCAACGCCCAAACACGATTAGGGGCTATCTGTTTATCAAATATACTCATACTAATTAGGGGATGACGGTTGTGTTTTATCTCCGTTAGCTATCACTCTGGCTAATGCATCACTAAAGTTTGGAATGGCATGAGCCAGTTCTTTAGTAGCAGTCACACCATCCGCAACGATAACGGATGCCTTGTTGTCCCGATAGTCATAATTGAATATCACGTCTATGTGCCGGACATCGCCCCACACCCATGCCCATGCTACTGATGCCGACATATCCCAACTTACCTCAACATCGGGGTAAACTTCATAATACTTACAGAATGACCGGCTCTGAAACTCCTCACCCTGTACAGGGTGTTGCTTCCGCTTTGTCCTGATTCCCTCGGTATAATTCTTAGTCACCCGTATGCTGTCCTCAACAGCGCGGATTAAGAGGATGTCACCCGAATATTCGTAGCCGTCTTTTACCCTTCTTCCCTGTCTCATCTTTACCTCCTTGCCCCCTCCTATTGATTTCTATTTCAGCTAACTTAATGAAATACTGTTCATCCAATCCAACATCAGAGGCTAGCTCCTGAAATTGTGTATCGCCCCAGTATTCTGCTAGCAACGCATCTACAGTAACAGGTTTACCCTTTTTGACAAGTTTATCCACCCCCCTGCGCATCTCATCAGGAGTATTTTGCTCCAACGCCTTCCTCAACTCTGGATGCGACAACCGCCCTGTCCTTAAGGCTTCCGACATAATTTTCACCTGGGAAGAGGTAGGGGCTGACTCTATAGCAGAAACACCCACCTTTTCCATCCGTGCCCTCTCTTTATCCGTAACTACTCTCCCTGCCTCTTTTGCGGGCACAAGGTCACCGTTCCGAAACTGTATACCTGTTGCCTCTGCCCGTTCACGATCCTTCTTGCTCACTATCACTCCCTCCTTTTGAAACAGCCCCTATGACGGCACTGTAGACGGCAAGCCACCAAAACAACAGTAGTGCCCCGATAGTAAGCAATAGTGCTGTTTTCTCACCAACAACCTGCCCTGTCCCAAGCAACTTGTCTTGCGTATCATAAGAAGCCTCTCGTAATCTCTTGCGCACCCGGCCTGTTATTAAGTCAAGCAGACCAAGCGCGATTAAACCTATAGCAAAATACAAGGCGATTGCTTCTAATATCATTACCTGTACCTCCCCATTCTTCTATCTTCCCGTTCCTGCCGGCGCTTTCTCATTCGCTCCCTAGCAGTCGGTTTCTTCTCCCCACCTGACGACTCATTGCTTACATTTGGCTCTAGCGCTTCGTCAAGATATCCGCTATCACTCCCATCCTCCTCCATAGCCACATCGCCTAATGTGTCCCGCACCTCCCGCAAGCCGTAGGCAGCCAGAGCACAAAATGTAGTCATACCGAACATACAGGCAAAGAACATGTAGAACCACATATCCCCCCAGGGAATAGCAGATTCTACATAGGCATATGCCCCTAATATCGCCCAGAATATGACGCAGGCAAATCCTAGCATCGCCTGTTTCGTAGCGAACATGGTACAGGTGAGCGCCACCGCTATTACTCCTAAAGCACTAAAAAGCATATCTATTCACCTCCTCTAATACCTTCCTCTCGCCTCTCCTTCTCCTTTATCGCCACCACCACGCCATCTCCCCTGATGGTGATGGTGCGTTGCCTTGTCAGGTCATCCGGGTCTATCAGCTTGTGTTTTGTCTCTTTCATCATTTCTCCAGTAGTCGTGCTTCCCCTGTTGCCCTCTTGTTGGTAAGCACAGCTATTTCCTCCACTAATAGAGTTTCCTTATTTTTCAGGCTAATAAGGTCGCTTATTTGTGTGGCAATCAATGTCTCTAGGTTTTCTAATTCTGAAATGCGCCATCTGACCTCAGTTAACGAGCTTTGTGCCTCCTGTAGCTGTGTACCTATTTCAGCGAGTTGTGCGTTGACCCGTTGCTCAAGGGTGGTTACTTCCCAACCATAGGGTAATACTCCTTCAGCACCTAAACTTGCTGCTATCTTAGCAGCATCGTGATACTCTATTTCCCGCAATACAAACTCACTACCATCAGGATAGACAGCAACAAATATTATCAGCCCTGGATGAGGTTTACGCATTTCCACTATTAGTTCAGTGCCAGAAGGGTAGGTAAATATTGGCGCATCAAGTTCAGTGGTCTCCTGAGCGAATATGTCTACTGTGCCGTCCTGGAATACCGCACATAGGTCTGTCAGGTTATCACCTCCAGCTACAGCATATACCCTAGCGGTATTGGAAGCACCAGCACCGGGAGCAACCATCTCAGTCACTTGGATAAACTCGTCTACTAACAGGTTTTCGTCAAACCAACCAGTACCAGCACCCGATAGTTCCATCGCAAGATTTATTGATGGTGCATTCGCTAAATACCATAGAAAGCTACCTGCTTCTACGCCATCTGAAACATCTGTTGTCCTACAAAAGAATTGTCCGTATCTTATTTGTTCTGGCCCTACTTTATCGTTATAAGCAAAAAACTCAAGTAGACCTGCGTAGTCGTTATCTGTGGGATTGGCTCTGTAATGATTAAACCTGAGGGCAGTTCCCACTGCGGCGTCTTGCGTGCTTTCTATAACTAAGCCCTTAAGGTTACCGGTAGTAATAATTTTAACATCGCCACTCCCAGCATCAAAGGCATAGCCGCCAATACCTAAATTACCAGCTAAAGTATGTGCTGCAATAGAACCAAGAGTAACTATATTACCAGACTCATCAATCTGAAAAATTAGATCTGTGCCGTTCTTCAGAACTCTGATGTATTCTCCTGTTCCATCATTGTCTCTATCCAGGTGAAATACCATACCCGGCTCATCAGTTGAAAGTCTTGCCTGCCTTGATGGGAAGTGCAGTGCGTCTATTTCGATAAACTGGAAGTCCGGTGTATCAGTTAGATAGTTCAAATCTATCCTCTTCGTGCTAGCACCCCCCGCATTAGATGTGTATATACTTAAATGTCTATGGGTGGAGTTATCTGCAGCATTTAGCTTATGAGCCGTGATTATAGCATCAGCTTGGTCTATACCAGTCCGCCTTTCTGGGCGAAATTCTATAAAAGCGTACCCATGAGTGGAGTCCCCCCAAATCGTCAAAGGATAGTGGTCTCCGCTAGTCGGAATTCCCGTCTGGATATTTAACACTCCCTGAGCAGTGGCATATCCACTTGGCAAATCATTTAGACTATCAATATTTACAACGCCCACAAAAGTAACTGCTGGTAAGGTCAATACATCACCATTGATTGATGTATAACTTGCCCCTTCCCACACATTTGTCATCCACCAGTCTGAGCTACCCGCAACATTCACTCCACCAGTGTCAGTTCTAATGTCCCTAAAGACCCAATTACTCTGAGCACCTGCACTAAACAGATTAGTGGCATTGTTATTAGCGAAATATGAACTATATCCCGCACCTTCTATAGTGACATTATCTATTGCTCTTGCCACTGTGGCAGTGAAGTTGTAATCACCACCTAATGCAACCACCTTCCCACCTCCAGCAGGTAGAGCATCTACGGCAGCTTGAAACTGAACATCATCAGCCGTACCATCGCACACATAATCTGCTTGGGCTTTGCTTGAAGCTACACTATCATTCGCAGTAACTACATAAGTAGCTCCTCTCACGGCCTGATACCCGTCAGACAAATCAGAGGATAAGTTAGTAACGGTAGTAGTGGAAGTTACATTGAACGGTGCCGTCCCACCAGCCACATCAGAGGTAAATGTCCTAGCCCGCCAGTCCACATTCCCCAAATCATTATCAACCGATATTCTGTAGGCTACATAATTAGCACCCAGTAATACATTCTGGAAAGTCCAACCTGTATTGCCCCCCACGCTAATACTACCGGCATCAGTAGCAAAGTCTCTAAATGTCCAATTATTTCCTCCGGCTGTAAAGATAAGGTTTGATGCGTCTCTATTTAATATCGTAGCCCTACCAGCCTCGGTAATCGTCACATTATCTATAGCCCTTGTCACACCCGCCGATAAACTATAAGTGCCAGCTAATACAACTATCCCCCCCCCATTAGCAGGTAAGGCATCTAGGGCAGCTTGTAGTTGAACATCGTCAGCAGTACCATCGCAGGTATAGTCAGCCACCCCCGCAGCATGAGCCGTTGTCCCGACTGTAAGCACAACCTCATGTTGCCCCACTGTCAGCGTGGCTAGTCTCGCACTTTCCTCTACCGGATTAACTATAACACCAACTTGCGAAGCCAGCAGAGCCAGCGATACAGCAATCCCAATTATCAGCCCGCTTCTCTTTGTAAACCACCTAAACTTTTTCATCATTATTACCTCCCTTTTTATGAAAACACAACGTCTATCACCCGCCAAGCAATTATATAGCAGACAATACCCATAAAGAATGCAACACAGGCCACCCCTACATTGCCTGCTTTCACTATTGCTATAAGAATACAAGCAAGCATGGTTACTGAGAGTAACCCCCGCATTATTACAATCCCCACTGCCTTGCCAGATGACTCAAAACTCTGTACTGTTCCATAGTATGTCCCATCAGTATCCGCTGCTGCCCTGTAATATATTGTGTTCCCTGCTGCCCAACCTGTGAATGTTATTGAGTACGCTCCGATTGTCGTCATTATCACGGAACTGGTGCTTGTTCCGCAAACTGGCGTATAGCCCCAATCAAAATAAACAGTAGCTTTAGGTGCACCATTCAGGTCATCTACGGTGCCATGTAACGTAGCATTTGGGAATATTGGGTTCGTAGCAATACCTGTTGTCACAATCGCACCCATTCCCACAACTGTTGGTCCCTCACCATCGGTAGACACTATTAGATATGAATTAGTGACCCCAACTCTGTCTACCCTCTGTTCAGAAACAAGGTCGCCTAACCCTACCCAAGCACCAACGACACTATAAAGCCACACCACTGCAATACAAGCTATAGCAAGAGCCAGCAGTATGTGGCGTGCCTTAATCCAAATACTGTGCCAGCCAATGCCGGTCATCTGACGGCTCAATATACCAGAACTCATTATCCCCTACCAGGGCATCGGCCACTACATGATACCGATTTTATGAGATGCGCTTGTTGTACCATTTCCTATATTCCATTCCTTTAAGGTGTAGCTCCTCCTAACTTATCTACAGCATATACCAGTACCATGCCCTCTACTACAAACTCCCCTGCTATCTCGTCTGCTGTAGCTGCTATCCTCCTCAGTCGTACTCCGAGAGCATCGCCTGTGGTAAAACCAGAGCTATCAATGGTAAAAGCTATTTTATAGGCCGTGTACTGGGCACCCACAGCACCTGTACTGGTCTCCACATCAACATCTGTAGATGTAATGGGTATGACATCCCCTGTTGACCAATTCTCAAAGGATGCCCCTAATTGGAAGTTTTTATTCACATTGGCAGTATCAATCCAGCCCCCTACATACAAGGTACAGTTGGCCGAACCATCCCAACCAACAGGGATACACTGGCAAGAATACAACTCTTCATTTTGATTGGCTGGTGTGCTCCAAATAGGTAAACTGAAGCCCTGAAAGATACCCCTTGTCACTCTTGTCGGTACGCCATTCGCCAGTATCCTAATCACCTGGATAGGCATAGTCTTTTGCTGATATACTGAAATATCAAGGGTCAATGGCGGACTGCCATAGAGCACAATCTCATCAAAGTGCCCCTCAGCCCATACATGGTCACTATCTCCTAAGTCATAAGTAACATTGTCGGCAGGGAATATGTTTTTGGTGTATAAATCTTCCAACAGGGCGTCATTCGGGCTACACCCGACACAGACAAGGGCAACTACCAGCGCTAATAAACAAGCGATTTTATTCATTATTCCATCTCCGCCGAAGCGCCCCCGACATACTGGACATAACCACCCCGCATCAACACCAGCACTATCCTCTCCACCTGCCCTTTGCTCAACCCACTCCCCTTGCTTAATTCCTCAAGGTCGCTGGTGCCACCCGTCTCCAGTGCCAGTAATACCTGTGATTTCGGGTCGCCCGTGTATTCCCCTAATTTCTCCTTGCCTTCCTGCGTCAAGCGAAAGGTGGCATTGGAAGGTATCCGCCGTTTGTTCTTGCCAAAGAAAAAACTCATTTTATGCCTCCTATAACTCTATATCACTGCCCACAATGGGCTTGTTGTAGCAAATAGCTTAATCCTCTCCTGCTTATAAAAGTCAAAAGGCAGTTGCCCTTTATCTTCAGGTGTGCGCAAATCTATCTCTCTTAAGGGCTTAAATGACCTGTGCAGGTACTGAGTATAAGCAGCCACCGTTTTACTGCCGTGACGGATAGTTTCATCAACAAGAATTGCATCTGCCCATTCATCGGACTTTGCATATATCTCCTGCCATTCCGCATTCCCATGATAAGGACAACCTATGCAAGAGCTTCTGGCTACTGATAGCCCGTTGTAATTGTCATGCAACCATTTTATGCAATCATTCCTTGACATCATTCGTTCTACCAATGGGTATCTTTTCCCCAACCACTTACTATGAGATAAGGACATGCGATGTGCCTCATCAAGACTAATACCAACCCACATTTCTACTGCACCCTCTTTTATCCTCGCACGCCTAGATACATCAAGTAATTCACGGATTGTATGGAATATTGGTTGTAGCTTGTAATTGTCTGTGCATTGCCGTTTACCCATCAGCCGTAATCCACTCTTATCCATATAGAGAGGCATAAAATAAAAGCCCTTATTTAATTCGGCAGCATTAAGGCTATCATCCCTGATATTACGCTCCTGAACTATTATCACTGGGACACCATATCGCTCTGCCTCAACTTTCAACCATGCCAAGTGCTTATATGTAGCCTTACTCTCCCACCCTGTATCAGCAAAGATGGCAACATCGGGCTTCTCTATCTCCCCTTTGCAAGCCATAAGTAATAAGGTGCTAGATTGAACACCTGCTCCAAGTGATAATACCTTCATTTTATCATCCTATCAGTTTTATTCCATCTTTAGTGACGTTTTGAGTGCAGGTGCCGATTTTGAGTTGAATAATGAGAACCAACAGGGATAATCAATCGCCCGTTTGTTTTTTCTAAATTTAAGCTCTTTCAATGTCGCCAATGTCTCCGCTTCCCCCATGTCGCCTTCTGTCGCAATCAACTCCACTATATCCTCATAACAATCGTATCCCGCCTTCACGACTTCAATGACAATCCGTTCCTCTTCAGTTTCAGGGTAGTAGTTTGGCCGGCGTATCCTTATTTTACCATCACCCAAACTACTCTGCGGCTTCCCCGCGTCAACCGGTATCTGAAACGGCTTGCCTATCAGTTCTATTTTATCGCGCATAGCATCATACCGGGCTTTGTGTATGAAATAGATAAACTCAGTCTTACCCTTAGGGACGCAAGTCACCTGCCAGTCTACGAACGGCTTACAGGTGAATTTATCAAGGTCAGAAACTAACTGCGTGGTCCCTAGTATAAGCGTGTTTATGTGCCTCTTCTCCTTGTGTATCCCGCCCATTGTCTTATTCATCGGGTTATGTGGGTCCCGCTTGTAGCAGTAGCGCCAGAACTCAGTAAGATACAGCACGCTATTCTTCAGAAGCACTAATCCCTCACTGCCCACCCAATCATCGGCAGCTTTTTCCAAAACGGCATCCAATCGCCTCACCCCAACACCTTTAGCCACCTCCCTCATCTTTGCCAGTTCCATAGCTAATACCGTATCATTGAACAGCCCCGCATATGCACCGTAAAGCTCCCTCGGCGGTTCATCCCTCATTATTCGGATATGTGGGAAATACGTTTTTATGAGGTATGATATATAGTTACCGAACAGGTCCTTCCCTGTACCGGGCAACCCCTTTACCAAGCACAACCCCCAGAGTCCGTTAAAGATATTGTAAAGTAGCCGTGCTTGCTCACGCTGTTGAGGGGTTAAGCCTTCAGCGAGTCGGGCACCAACTTCCTCATCGTAGCCCGGTGTATCGTCAAACACTTCTACTGTATTAACGCTATTCTTCTGCGTCCCATTTACCAATGCCTCTCAAGCCCCCTTCATCGTCCATAGCTTTAGTTTCCATTTCAATCTGTATAAGCTCATTCAGTTTATTAAAAGCAGCCCCATCTCTACTTTTATTCCATTGAACCATCCGGTGAATATACTCCTCCATTAAATTCGGGGGTACTGGCATAACTCGCCCATAAAGTTCTTCATAAACATCGGCATCTTGCCGATAATATGCTATCTCCAATACATACTGAAGCCCTGTATTTGTCACATCTATTAACGGAAGCAATCTTACCTGATACCGGTCTACAACAGTAACTTCACGCTCTTTATCCCTGGTGGGATTATACCCTAAATCTAATGCTTTTCCTGCCGGGCTTGACACAGGAGGAGGTATATCTTCCTTTTTCGGTTCTACCGGAGGAGGCGATGTCCTTTTAAGTTTGCTAATGTCTATCTTCTCTCTAGGCTCTTGCATATTACTTAACCCCCAAAGCCTGCTTTATTGCTTTCATATCCTCTATTACAGTACCCAATTCTCCGCCTTCCATATTTATCACATAAAACAGATTGACCACCAGTAGAATACCGAGCAACCCAAGCCCTATGTAAACTATTCTGGGGTCAATGCGCCGCCCCATTTTCTTTATCGCCTCATATATGGGGTCGGTAAAATCTTTTGTCACCGTTATTACTAACGCCGATATTTTCTCATGTATCAGATTACCCAACATGGCTGGGCTGGCAATCATCTCTCTTGTCGGTGCTGTTGATATGCCATCTAGCAGGGCTTCTATTGCTTCCGCCGTCTCTCCTGTAGCATGTTCCTTAATGTCCAGAAGGGTTTTAGCCACATCAGGGCTTACAACCTTTTGCCTATGTGGACTACGATTAAGCAATGGCTCCCAATCGCCCTCAAGGAAGATTGCTTGTTGTATTGTTTTTAGTAAAAACCGAGGAAGCAACCCAATGCCGGGATAAGGCATAGGTATAGTAGCCAATTCTGATATAGCCCACAATCTGGGTGTGCCAGTATAGGGATTATCTATAGACACTGACCCACCTTGCTTAGGCACTAATAATGTCTCAGTACCACCCGCCTCCTTTACAATAACTACTTCAATGTTCTTATCACAAGTTCTGGACCACTTCCACTGAAGGTAGGCAATGAGTACTACCGCCAGTGTGCCGAGGTAAACAAAATAATGGAACGGCGTAAACCACGCATTGACTACTTCTGCTCCTGTCATAAAAACCTCCTGTGTTTTATCATATCTTCTCCAAGACCAGCACATCTTCGTGCTCTATCTGTTCTACCTCAGGGTGCTTCTGGTGGTAAATCGTTCTCCAAAATGACTGACTTGGCAAACGCCGATAATGCCTCTCCATATACTTGAAGCCTGCCTGCTCACACAGTTTAATCGTGTCCGTGTCCAGCCTAACCACCTGTTTGTTACGAATAAAGTTCTTAGTAACCAGTACCATCAAGCCACCAGCCCTCAAGACACGGTAGCACTCCCGGTAGACCTGAAGCATTGCCTCTAAGTAGGAGTCTGATTTGAGATTGCCGATGTTCTCTGGGTCTTTAGAATACTGGTATTGCTCAACAAACTTCACATTACCCGCTTCCATTTCTCGTTGCAATATACCGCCGTGTAGTTCTCTGTCCTCATTGGCCAATCTGTTGGCATACGGGGGGCTGGTTATAATCTTGCTGATGTCGCCGTAGGGAAGGTTGCCCAAGTTTTCAGCAGAGGGGGCATATACTCCTTCGGTGAGCGACTTACCCCTATCATCTCTCCCATTCCGCCGATATTCAAAGTTCCCGCCAGTAGGGTCTGTTTGAGCAAACGGCGGTGAGGTAACAATCTTATCTATATCCCCATACGGTAAGTTGCCGATGTTGTCATTAGACACCCTATAATCCGACAATTGCACCTGTGAATGTGGGCCGTGAGAACCTTGATATGAATTTGGCCGGCCAGTGATATTGCTTTCACTGTAAGGCGGGCTAGTCACTATCTTATCAGCCTTGCCCAATGCTTGCCGATAACTCATCCTTTGGGGGTCTCCATCATCAACTTCCGCATCCGATAATCTATTGCCGTATGGTGGTGAACTTACGATTTTATCAGCCGACAGTAAGGGCAATCGCCTGGCATCAGCCCTGATTATGGTACAGTCACCCATCGTAGAGCCGAGCTGAGGTCGCATCCTCACTTCCCGCCAGTTAGCCTCGCACATCTTGCAGAACTTATCCTCTAATTCAACCAGCACCACATCACGCCCTAGAGTACAGGCCAGCATTGTCGTCCCGCTTCCTGCCATTGGGTCAAGTATTGTCTCCCCAGGTTGCGTGTAGTGTTCAGTTATCCACAGCAACAACTGGGCATCCATCTTGGCCGGGTGGCTGAAGCTGTCCGGCACAAAGAACTGCTTGCGAAATGACGTGTCTCTTCTAAACTTTATTTCCGTAACCGCTTCAGTTGTCACAAAAACCTCCTCGCTCTAGTTTGCCTGCTTCTCTTGAGTAACTTGTTTATGCTTTTAGACTGTCCTTCATTCCTAGGTTCTTATACCAATCAATGGTTTTCCTAAGTCCTTCTTTGAAGTCAGTCTTCGCCTCAAAGCCGAATTCTATCCTGGCCTTGCTTGTATCTAGGCACCTTCTTGGCTGGCCGTCTGGTTTACTGACATCCCATCTAACCTCGCCGTTGAATTCTGTGTGTTCTGCTACTAATTTGACTAAATCCCTAATTTCCATTTCAAACCCTGCTCCGATATTCACCGGGTCTGGCTTTTCATATCTCTCTGTCGCTAGAATAACCCCTATTGCAGCATCTTCAACATATAGGAATTCTCTTGAGGCTTGCCCAGTTCCCCAGACCTCAACCTCCTTCTCATTATGCATCACGGCGTTTGTGAATTTTAGTATGAGCGCTGGTATGACATGAGAACTATCTAAATCAAAATTATCCCTTGGGCCATAGAGGTTTACAGGTAATAAGAATATAGAGTTAAATTCGTACTGTTGCCTGTATGTCAATGACTGCACCAGCATCATCTTCTTTGCCAATCCATAGGGCGCATTTGTCTCCTCTGGATAGCCATTCCATAATTCCTCCTCTCTAAACGGCACAGGGGTGAACTTTGGATAGGCACAAACCGTGCCTATAGCTACAAATTTTTCAACTCCTTCTTGTCTCGCCGCTTCCATCATTTGAAGACCCATAATAGCATTATCATAAAAAAGCGAGGCCGGATATGCCTGATTATATCCGATGCCCCCCACTTTTGCTGCCATATGAATAACAATATCGATGTTCCTAACTGCTCTGACGCAGTTGTCCCATCTCCTTAAATCCATATCGTTACTTCTGGGTATTCGTATGTCTTTTTTATTTACTCCCTTCTCCAGCAGCTTCTCTACTACAAAAGAGCCTAAAAACCCGGCTCCACCTGTCACCAAAACCTTTTTATTATCCCAAAATGCCATCTCAATCAACCTGCCACCATTTATTCGGGAACGTCTTTTTGATGATTTCGTCCCCTTCCCCTCTGGGTTCCAAACCCGCTGCCCTAACATCAGCATCTACCATTATCCTGACCAAATCATTAAACTTAATCTTGATATTCCAATTTAATCTCTGCTTAGCTTTAGTGGTATCGGCAACTAATTCCTCTGTTTCTGTCGGCCGGAAATATCTTGGATCAATTTTGACATGCTCATTCCAGTCCAACTCTACATAAGAGAATGCTTCTTCCAAGAATTCTCTAACCGAATGAACTTCACCAGTTCCCACGACAAAATCTTCCGGTTGGTCATTTTGAAGCATCTGCCACATACATTCCACATACTCTGGAGCGTATCCCCAATCCCTTTTCGCCTCTAAATTTCCCAAATAGAGATACTTCTCTTTTCCAGCAAGAATTCTTACGATGCCCCTTGTGATTTTTCTGGTAACAAAGGTCTCACCCCTTCTTGGAGATTCATGATTGAATAAGATTCCGTTACAGGCAAATATGTTATACCCATCGCGATAATTCTTTGTCATCCAATATGCATACACCTTGGCACAGGCATAAGGGCTTCTTGGCCTAAAAGGCGTCTCTTCATTCTGTGGTGACGGAGAGGAGCCAAACATCTCACTGCTTGAAGCCTGGTAAAACCTTATCTTATTTCCGCTTGTTCTTATCGCCTCTAGTAGCCTTGTTGTACCTAGTGCCGTAATATCCCCTGAATATTCAGGGATATCAAAACTTACGCGTACATGACTTTGTGCCCCCAGATGATATACTTCGTCGGGTTTTATGTTATAGATTATATTTGAGACCCGTCCAGAATCAGAAAGATCGCCGTAATGCAGAAATAACCTTGTATTGGGGTCATGGGGGTCAACATAAATATGGTCTATTCTGCCCGTATTAAAGGTAGACGACCTTCTGATAATGCCATGAACCTCGTATCCTTCGCTTAACAAGAACTCAGCTAAATAGGAGCCATCTTGTCCAGTTATGCCGGTAATTAGTGCCTTCTTCATTTATTTCTTATCCTCCAAACCTCCTCTTTCTCTTGAGTAACTTGCTCACACTTTTCTCATGCCCCTGCCTCCTCCCCGCCTCTCTCAATGAACGCTGCCCGTCTAACCTGTGCCCACGCAACTGACTCCTCGCACTGTCCAAGTTACGAGTGCGAAACATCCTAATTTCAAAGTTTATTCCTGGGAGCATAGATAATCCTTTTGCACGGGCATCATCCTCACTTCTGTCACTCCCGAAAATAAGATACGGTTGTGCTGTTTCAGGGTCAATAGCCACTATCCACCAAAAAGCTCTCTTCACCCTACGAACTCCCTTATCCGAACAGTCACCTCTGGTACGTTTGTAAGTTCCCTTTCCCAAATAACCAAAGTCTTATACCCGAATTTACTAAAAAGGGCAATTCTCTCTTCTGGGTTCTCGCCTTTGTGCCAGTAATCCCCAAATAACTCTATTATCTGTTTCTTGCCATTAACATTAACAAAATCTGGATTTTTCCCCGCTAATATCATAGACCAATCGCCTACAAATGCCCACTCATCTGGATAGAGTACATTCAGTAATTGGAGTAATTGTATTTCCTTTTGGTTAGGCTTTATATGGAGACTCTTCCGCATTGATATTAACCACTTCGCCCTCGTCTCTTCAGAAAACTCATGCCCCATCAGACTTGCGCTTATTTTAGCCTTAGTCTCTAAAGTCCGAGGGCGACCAGTACGCTTTTGTGCACTCTTATATCGGGATAAAGGACAATGTAAAGCCCTCAATGCTTTCTCCCTCCGCCCTGGCTGTGACATAGCAACTTTTGTTGCCGTAGACATTTTCTCCCTTGCCTCAGGCGATGGTTTATACCCAAGATGAGATAAGCGCAATCTCTCTCTTGTCTCTGGCGATGCTTGCCGACCAAGATGGGATAACCGTAATTTCTCCTTTGTCTCTTCTGTATGTTTATGACCGATTCTACCCAATAGTGCTTGCCGTATTTTCTCCCTTGTAGTATCTGATACAAGACGTCCCTGACTGAGCATACTGAGTTTTTGTTTTGTCTCCTCAGTATGGAGTTTCCCCAACATATGACCTATATGCCCCATCTTTGCTTCGCTAATTTTATCCCTCGTCTCTTGTAAGCAAGGACGACCTAATCCTGATTCACTCATCTTCTTACGTGTCTCAGCAGAGCAACAGCGACGACATACTTCAGAACGTGGAACCCCTTTTTCCAATCTGACCCATCTCCCTTGACCGCACAGAGGGCAAGCTAACCATTGGTGTAAACAACCCCTTATCCTTATCTCATCGCCAATATTAGGTGTTGTTATTTCCATCGCCGTTCCCTCACTTGAACCGCCTCCCGCCAAACAACGCCCTCACCACGAAGTACCCTATGACTACCACCACTACTAATACACCCTGCCATGCCGAAAAACTAACATCCATCTTTTTCACCAACACGAAAGGGCACCAAAAGAAAGCATAAGCCTTCCCAGGTGCCCCATCGTTTCCTTTTGACCGTTGTTACCGGCTACTGCGTCTACCTCCCTTTGCCACCGATGCTCATCACCACACCAATTAGAATGGCTGCCGCGACAATTACTCGCAGTAAATTCTGCAAAATTACTGACCCGGTGTCCGTACCAGTGATGATTTCGGTTATAAGGGAATCTATGACTACGAATGCGACTACGCCGATTCACTACAACCCCCTATTACTAGGGGAGCGGACTATACCTTCAGTTTGCCCATCAAACAAACTGCCCAGCGTGTTATAGCATCTTAGTCTCTGGATTGCTTCGGGGATGCTATCCGAACTGACACATTGCTCCAGGCGTACAATATCTGCCTCCAATAATACCATCTTAGCTTTCAACGCTTTGATTTCATCCTGTAAGATAGTATATGGTAAATGGTTAGCCTTATTGGGTAGTAACTCTAAGTTCTCTATCCGATTGTCATCTTTAATCCCGTTGATATGATGAACAATCTCCCACGGCTCTAGTAACCTACCAATATGCCGTGCCATAATCAACCTGTGCTCTGCTACCCGGAAAGCCTTCTTGCCTGAATATCGTTTTGCCATACCTATAAATGGGCTATCTGGCGGTATTGTGACGAAATGATAGCCATTGATTACTTTAACACCACTAATCCCGTTAGGGTTCCCCCTGTTCGCTAATACTTTGCGGTGTCTAGGGATACAAGTACGGCAATACCTATCCTTAGCTGACAACACTACCCATCTCAGTTTTCCACAGTCAGGGCAAGCAATATAGATATAGGTATCATACCCTTTCAGCCCTAAATCTTTGGCTTTAGCTTTATCCGCTATGTTCACCATAACAAGCTGTCAGTTCTGAGTCTCTACAGGTTCACGAATTCTCATTCGTGCTTCCCTCGGTATTGCCCCTGCTCTGTCGCTTTAGAGCAGTAGGGTTTCACCGATATGAGCTGGGTTATGTGGCAATTTAACTTACCACAGTCACCAAACCTCTAACGCTCACTAACCAATCACCACCTTTGCAGGGCTAACAGCCCTAGCTAATTAATAAGTTAGCACAGGGGAGCCATATCTGTCAATAGATATAGGCTAATTTGTGACAAGGGGCGTCCTTTTTAGAGTAAAGTGGCAACCCCGCCAGTGTCCCTACGCCGACGCCGTGTCCTGGTGGTTGACTTGCGGACCTTGCCCTTAACCTTTGGTTTGCTCTTTTTTGCCTTGCGAACCATAGCAATTACCTCCTTTTTAGATTACCTGACGTAGACCATATAGCCCCAGCGCTTCATGCGCCGGTTGTATGCTTTAACTACCCGTGCTGAATGCCCTAACTTGCGAACTTGGGCGGCATCCCGGTCAGCGAGTTTCTTGGTTGCGTGCCAGTTGGCCAGTTTGTATTTCTTGCCAGCGAATGTGCGGGTTGCCTTTGTGCCCTTCCCGAACATCGTCTGAATGGCCTGGCTGGTTACTCCCATGCCGATAACCGTCGGTAATGTTGTGCCCATAAGTGCATATGCCATTGCTCACCCCCTTGCATAAACTACATAGTATTTGCCACCGTACTTAACCACTCTGGCGCTAGAGCCAGCATCCCGCAAAGATTTTGCGTCTGCCTCTGCGCCACGCTTTGTAGTTGCGGTATAGGCTCGGCGATACCTTTTGCCCCCAAATGTACGATACTTAGGAATGATACTCGCCTTCATTGCTTACCTCCTCTTTGTAGTCTTTCGCTTTTTTGTTGCAGGGCGCCTGACTGCCCTCCGCTTCGGCTTGGTGAAAGCACGGTACGTCGCCTCAAGCCTCTCGCCTATTGTCAGGTCGCCGGCTTCCAGCCTCGCCTTTTTGACGGCGGTTTTTGCCTTCTGCGTAGCAATTCTGGCTTCATACAGTTCCCGTTTCAGGTTGAGTTTCTCCCTCTCCAGAGCCATCTTCGCCTTCTCACGCTCCGCTTTGGTTTGGGCTATTGCCATTTTAGCTTTAGCCCTCGCCTCGGCTTCCTTTACCCGCCTGTCATGCATCCCCCTAAGGTTAGCCAGATGCCTTTTAGTCGCCGCCGTAACCATTAGTGTAAAACCTGGCATTTGTCACCTCCTAATTCATAGACACCATTATATTAGCACCAAAACGTGCCTTTAACACTTTGCGTATTTTTGCAGTGGCTGTCCCAAGTGAGCCTTCTATCGGCTTCAAGAATAACATCTCCCTTCGGGAGATAAAAGTAGGGGGGCGGTATTCATAAGTCACCTGGGGAACTAACCCCTGTTTTGTGGCTTGCCTTAATATCCCCAACACCTTTGTTATTTCAGCTTTTGTCAGCCCGCCTTTGCCCGTAGTCACCGCAATTTCCTTCGCCTTGCCAAACACTTTTCTGTGTGCCTTAACCGATGCTCTTGTTATTCCCTTTTTAATCCTCATAATGTGTCCTCCATTCACCTACATTTAGTTCGGAGCGGTGGTTCCTAGTTTATTTCTAAGGAATTGAATGCCTATGTGGGTTACAATTATTTCTTCGCTTATTTCACACTCAGAGGCTTCTACCCGCCGAAGCCTTAGACTCATTTGGTCGCAGGTTGTCATATCGCCTGTGGGTAGAGTAATATCTACTTGATAAGAAACGTAATTACCCGCAATGGACGCTGTTTCCAGACTTATGACTGAAACATTGTCCGAGACCTCATCATTCTCAGTGACTGTGAAAGAACCGTATCCCAATTCAAAGTTAAAATTACCCTGACCAGACACCTTATCAAGCGAGGTCTCATATAATCTGGCATCTTTAGCGCCCAGGCCAGCATTGTAAAATCTTATCCGGTAATTAGTTATCTCGTAAGTGCCACCTAATGATTTTTCTATCCACTCCATACTTGCATAACTGCCCTCATAGATGTCCCGCCATGCCCCGGAGTGATATGCATCTATGTCAATCGTGTTTATGTTGTCAATATCATATTTAGCGTAAAATCTCACATTGTCATAATTGTCTGTATCTATGGTAAACTCCACGAAAGCTGACCATGACGTTGGGACCACTGGATTATATGCGTAAGTCTTTTTATCTCCGTCATATGCCAGCGAATCATCAAACCATTCACTACCATTATCAGAACTACTGGGACTCACCCAGAAGCCATCCCCAGTATTGGGCACATAGCAATGAATATGCACTACGGGGTCAGTGATACCATCCCACTCTCTTGGCACATCCATAGCCACAAATAATTCTTCGCTATCATCATTGTAGACTGGCAAACTAAACCCTGAATGTACGCCTCTATAGACCTGAGTTGGCTTCCCGTTTGCCGTTACAATAGCGTAATCAAGGTCAGGCTGTATTTCCATCCACACCTTCCCCTCATCATGCATCACCAACTGGCCGTCTATATCAAGTTGTTGTTCAAAGTTGCTTAATTCAACATTACCAAGATGTATTGATCCACCTCCTACCCATAGTTTCTTCCATTGATATTCCTCACTACCTAAACTATGCGTATCATTATCACAAGGGAGGAAATCATCTGAAAGGCAAATACTATAGACAATATAACCCCTATCTTCAAGATAATCCCTTGCGCTTGCTACAGTTATAGATGGCGGGAATAAATACGGAATGAGTGCGAAAATAAGCGCTACTATTAGGACGATGACTAATAGCACCCCCATAGTTCCATTTCGTTTTACCCTCATAATGTGTCTCCTTATACCCGTCTCCCTCCTGCTAACTCTTTTTCTTTTTCGTTACTAATGGTAGGACTTCATTTAGGCAAGCCCTACATAAACATTCTTTCTCCCCATAACTTATTGCCCACCGCTCCATTTTCCGCCCACAGCCACGACATACCCTTTTCTCCCTTTTCGGCTTACGCTTCAACCGTAATTTCACTATGACACCTCCTCCTTATTTTCTTAAACTCTTCTGCCACCAGCAAGCGATATAAACAAGCTAACCGTCATCCCGATGCCGACTACAGCCCACAAGATAGTCAATACCCCCTCACCCATACAGCAATTTCCGATGGGGTATATCAGGCACTTCAGGACGGGTGAACACCTTTAAGACTGTCCCGTCAAAGGTTGCCTTTGTCAATCTTACCGTATAACCATCCGCCCTCAACCTAGCAACCAAACTGTTTAGTTTCTTCCCACGAAACTCATCCCGATAAAGCCAATACTGCTTGCCTCTAAACATTATTGATTGCTCTGGGAATTTCATTTTTACTTTAGTATATTCCCTTCTCGGTGGTTTCCTCATAACAATCCTCCTTATTTTAGACTCTTCTGCCCCCAGCCAGCGATATAAACAAGCTGACCGTCATCCCGATGCCGACTACAGCCCACAAGATAGTCAATATCTGTAAGTCCGTCCCTATGAACGATAACGGCAGGAATAAAAAGCTACCAATAAGTTGAAAGAATGATAACGGCTTGGCGATAAATGCCTGTAGCCCTGAAGCGTCGCTCATAACCGCTATGTGATAATTGGCTGCCGTGTTCATCATGCCACCCGGCACAGTGGCAACCTGCGAGTTTATAAGATGGGCAACAGCATCAGTCCCCTCCGTTCCACGCAACATAGGCTGCGCCACACTGCCATCAAAGGTTGTCGCCGTAGTGCTGGAATAGCCTATCCTTTCATCCCCAAGCACTAATATACCCACATCTGGGAAGCCCTCTGTGCTCACTACGGGGACCGAAGTGTCAACATCACTTATAGCCGCCGTCAATCGTGTCCGGGCAAAGTCTATCTGCCCCGCCATCACACTGCCCGCGATACAGACAACTACAAACATGAAGGCCATGAACATGAACCCTTTGCCCAACTTACTTGCCTCCTAACTAGAGTTCCTACGCTTTGGTATATTCTTAGCTTTGTTTGCTGGCTCACTTTTTGCTTTAGTCAGATTGCTGCCTTTCTGATGACGATATAACCATATTGTGAACAAGATACATAACCCAATAGCTAACACACCCAAACTCTTTACCCAAAGGCTAGTATCACTTATCAGTACCGATAATGGGTATATATTCATAGTCTAATCCCTCTCATAGTAGACCGTGACTGGTATGACCTGTAATTCATCTCAATCCTTAACTACAATTACCTTAGTCTTTTTGTGTAGTACCTTAGACAGAAACTCTGCACGCTTCTCAGCACCCCTGCGTGTTTTATAAGGTTTCCCCTTACCAAATACGCCCGTTCCATAGTCATGTATTCGTTTCCCAAATTTTATCCTTACTTTGAATCCCATTTTCTAACCTCCTAAAATAGTGTCAATCAGAACTTTGTACCACTCTCATTTATCTTACCAGGGAAAGCCCTTGCCACCTGATGCTTCGCCGAGAGTGTATGCCTCTATGCGCCCACCGCGCTTATACTTGCGCCTCTGACGGGTGTCCTCGCCAACCTTACGCTTCTTGCGCTTGGTGGGTTTAGCTGTAGCCTTCTTCTTTTTCGGCACCATAATATGCCTCCTTGAATATGGTGGGCTATCTGCCTCTATATCCTATTGTCCTAAGGTATAATCCATATCCACCTTTCACCTTGCCAATCCTGACATGGTGCATTCCTCCTCCACGTATTTTACGAGCAACTTCCTCAGCTCTCCCTTTAGTTTTAACCCAGTCTTTCAGCACATAGATTTTACCGTTGAATTTCCTTTGTCCTGTCATTGTTTCCCTCCTTAAAACTTAAGTCACACTTTCTAGCCGAGCTTCCTTAAACAGCAGCCGGTCTAAAAAACCAAATATATCCGGTGAACGCCCCGAACCCTATAAACAACAAGACGGCCACTATAGGGTGTAGTAAGCCAAGAAGCACCCCACCTATTATACACACATCAAAAATCAGCAATATGACCTTGCCGCCCCCATGCACAAACCCTGTCTCGCTATTCCTGTAGACGGCAGCGCAGATTAAAACGGAAACTACTAGCCAGGTCAACCCTGAAAACATAAGCCTACTCATACCGAATGCGGTAGCAGTATCCGTCAGGTCAAGCCCTGTTCCAAGTAGGGCATTCTCCATTCTTGTCCTTGTATCATCAAGAGCCACATCAATGATAATGTTTCCGCCTGCCCCTGTAGTGGTTATGGTGCTGGTTCCTGCGACAACATCAACCGGGCTACCTGTCACGGCTGTCGTGCCAGTGGTTACGTCACCAGCAACGCCGTCATTTAGTTCAAGGGTAAACGTCCCTGTTACCGCTACCACCACTGTATTACTCCCTGAAGCCAGTGTTGTAGGTGATGCTGCTAATGTCCCTGTGCCATCTGTTATCGTCCCACCAAACTCCCTAGAGTAATCTATGTCCTCCATCACAGGGTAGTATGTCCCCGTAGGGAAGGCAGCAGGAGCGATAGTTCGTAAGTCCTGTATCACATTGGTAAAATAAGTCGCACCTGTAGTGGTCAGTTTGTTGCCAAGAGGGGTTGACTCAACCATATCCAGTGACCACGCAAGCTCTAATATGTCGGCGTAATACAGAACACGCAGAGCTACAAGCGTTGCTGCGTCTCCTGTAGTCTGCCAGTAATCTATGCCTGCCGTTGTCTTAGGTGGGTCGCCATCCCATGCCAGAGAAGGATTGCCTACCAGCCATATCCTATAGAGCGCTTGATTAGCGACTGTTAAACCAGCGGTTATTGTTTCGGCTTCAGTGAAGTATATCCACACCAGCCCACGCCCATAGCCGTTGTCTACGAATGTGTAGGGCGCAATCGTTTTAAGCTGCGTAACATTATCTGTGTCTACAAAGATTGCTAGGTAAGCATCTGTTACCGGCTCATCTGGTGGGGGTGTCCCTACCGGCACAGTGTCAAGGTCGTAGTCCAAATAGAAGTCTATCAATACACCGGTGTCCCCATCCTCCAATAAATCCACGTAGACATAGACAGACCTAATCTGAGGCGGGCTGTCAGGGTCAGCTATGGCGTAAGCGATAACACTGCCCATCATACCAAACAGCAATAATGCCACAAGGATAGATAGTAATACTTTTCTCAAAGTGACGGACTCCTCTCAGAAACTAACCCAGCAACAACTGCAAAGGCTACAAACACCAGAGTCCACAACGGCCATACTGTCAGAGAAACCAGACCAGTAATTGCAGCCCCGCACATTATCCCAGTTATGCCGTGATGCCCCCTGACTACTGCCGAGGTTGCTACTGTTACGAATAGCACAAAGGCTAACCCGTATAATATCCAGACCTGTCGCTCAGTAAGGTCTGAATTGTCGGACAAGAGCGTGACGAATGGGCGGATAGGATTAGTCAGTAAAGAACCGCCAACTCCTACATCCGGGTCTACAAACCAGTCGCTAACTTCAACGTCCTCCAATATGTCCTGAGTCGGCTGGTCTATATCCGCACCTAATGACGGCTGACCGCTACTTGCCATGCTACCGAATGTTACACCTATGCCTGTGGGGTTAGCCCCCCAAGTGAACGTCCCATTCTGGCTGGTGCCAGCCCTGTCGGGAAGGTTGGTTCCTACAATATAGCTAGTCGGCGCATACCATAGTTGTCTTGTCCCACCTATATCTAGCGTGATATTGTCAGCGTAAAACGCAGAGTTGCCATCCATAAATGTAATGTTCTCGGCATTGTCGGGGACACTAATTACTCTGGCAAAGCCATCATGCGCCGTGCTGTCAACTTCAATAACGAACTTACATGGCCTAGTTTCATAAGCCCATCCTGTAGCAGCACCAGCAGTACCTGGATTGGCAACTGAACCATAAGAGATGATATTCGTGCCTGTCGCCTCATCCATATACCACAAGTCAGTCTCATCTCCAGGTAAATTGCCGTAGTAAAGGGCGCTTGTCTCTGAGGGTGTCAGGTTATCAGTGCCAACGATAACATTGCTCATTAGACCCTGAAGCCCTGTAACACTACCTGGTATGTTGCCGAGGAAGAGGTCGCCACCGTTTGGAAGTGGTGTTGTATCGGCATTAGTTACGATAGTGTCATTATCAACTATAAGCCTCACCCCACCTGTATCGGAGATTTGCCAGAATACATTATACCATCGCCCTCCCTCCCAGCTTGTTATATCTGCCCCACTTCTCTGCCCATAAATCTTAAACTTCTCTGCAGCATCGTAATAACGGAAGGTGAGCCTACCGTCAGTGTCGTCAAGCCACAGATATATTTTATCAGTACCAGTGTTCACCTTGCCAAAGAAATACATAGTACTAATATTAGCCGAGCTATAGTCCCCATCCAACCTGAACCAAAAGCTCATCCAAAACTTGGCCTGATTGTTGTAAATAGCGGTACAATTTACACTACCGGTTGCCGCATCTCCAGGGAAGTAAAGCGCCTCTCCGGGTGCCCAAAGAAGTGGTACTTCCGTAACATTAACCGTATGCTCACCACTGGATACGCCAGTGGCAGTGACAGAGGCAGCAGCGATATCCGCATCATAATTAACAACAATCCAAACTTTTGAAGCATAAGCATAATTACCCCCATCATGGTGTAGTGATACGCCTATCTCCAGGGCTGTTATCTCGTCCCAAGTCCATGCTGCTGTTGTGTTAGGGCAAGTCGCATATACCTGGCTCTTCTCAGCCCAGGCAGCCCCTTGATTTTGTTCTACTCCATCATAAACTACTCCGTGAGTTTTCATTGATGGCTTGCCTTGACCTGTGCCAGCGTTTGCGTATTGCCTCCAAAAGAAAGTCACGGAGTTGATTACTGGTGTCTGGGTTACAGTATGGTTTTCTGTAGTGAATAAATCTCTCTCGTAACCCACAGCAAGAGTCTTTACATGGGTGGCATCAGTATTATCAGAACAAGCACCCCAATGAGTAGTGTCAACAAGGTCAGATATACCTGTTTCACTTCCAGCACCATCGGGGTTAAGGGTTAGATTAGCCGAGCCTCCGACTGTTAGAATAGCAGCAGTTATATTCCCACTTACATTCTCGCTAACAAAGATTTTGAAAGCTTCGTGTTTGCGCACAAGGTTTTTACCTACTCCCGCATCAATGTCTACCCATACCGTTGTCTGGTAGGTAAAGTTATCACCAAGTTCAATAGTGGCATTATCGGCAGTGTAGATATGCCCATCATAGCCAGGGATAATGTAAAAGGACGCTAATTCGGCATTCCCCGTTGTGTAATAGAGGTTAGTTTGCGAATTGGCAGGTGAAGGAATCGCCGTCAAGGTCTTATTATCAGCGACCATGTGGGGCTTATATGCCCCGGCTAATGTCTCTATCCGGGTGTCATTGGCGGATGCGTTCATAAAGCCGTTAGCTGCCATCCACTCATTATTGACATGGCCGATAAACGGCATCATATCGTAAGTGGTAGTTGAATTATTAGTAGCTGCGTATTGTGCCCTGTAAACATAGGCCATAACAGGCGTCGCCACCACCAGGACAGCAATTAACGCCAGAAGTAGAGCTTTAACAGGTCGCTTCAGCACTTTAATACCTCATCCCGCCCATTCCCGTATCAGGGGGAACATAGCGCTTTTGAGTCCTCTTGAATTGCTTGACAGGTGGTGCTGCCCCTTCAGGTTCGTTACTCCCCATAATATCTTCGTCTGTCACTTCCACCAAGTCCGACAGGTCATCATCTTCGCCCAGGTCTGCTATGCCCCTGACACCGAATAAGTCCTCCTTGTCCTGTGCACTCAGCTCAGCTTCAGGGGTTTCGCTTTCCTCTTCCTCTTCCTCTTCTGGTTCGGGTATTACAGGCTGGGCAGGAGCTATCTCAACCCGTTCTTCTTCTCGTTCTTCCTCATATGGCATTATCATTTAGTTGGCCTCCCTTGTCCTATTTCCTTCTTATTGCTCAAAAATAATACCGAAATAGGGATTATCAACCAGAACACATCTAGCACACTCCTCCCCTTTCGGTGTAACACCCATAAAGAAATAAATACCCAAAACCATCCCAGAATTATAAATACAATAATAGGTGCATCTACATAAAGACTAACATACGGCAACACAAAAAAGGTTATCCAGGTCCAGTTGAGATGATTTTGACACCATCCCCTAACTACCCATGTTGAGGCAACTGATTCTCGGTCAATTTCTCCCATTATTCACCACCTCATCCCCTTCATGCTAATAATATCACTGAACTCATCCTTGCGCCTTGCCTTGCGCTTCTTAGACCGGGGCTTCTGTTTGGCAAAGCCTGGGCGCCCTCTTTCCTCAGGGAATACGCCCCCTTTAAGGTCTAATACTTCCCCACCATCTATATCCATGCCTGTTGTAGGGGAAGGAATACGAGAGCCTATGTCAGTATCTTCCCCGCCGGACTTGTAAAACATAGTTCGCCCATTTGTGATATATATGTCAGCCCATCCTAAGTCAACTTCAACTCGTCTGGGGACAGCAGCCCTTGAACGCCCTATGACCTGAATAGTCTCTCTCGGCACAATGCTATCAACCCTTACAGCACCTAATGGTGGTGCTGATAGGGATATAGGTTTCTTTTGGTCAAATGGAGGCGGGATATAGTACCATTGAGGAGCTAACACGCCTCTAGCACCTTTCAATGCCCCTTGCGCCCATGCGATACTACCTTGAGGTATAGGCACTCTATCATCTATAAGACGCCTCACACCTACCACTACCGGGGGTGCTTTTGTCACAGGCGTTACGGGTGTCACAGGCGTCACAGGGGTTACAGGCGTCACAGGCGTCACAGGGGTTATTGGCGTTACAGGGGTTATTGGCGTCACAGGCGTCACAGGGGTTACAGGCGTCACAGGCGTCACAGGGGTTATTGGCGTTACTGGTTCAGTAATACGGCGTGCTGTAATGTCAACGACTTCACGCCTATCAATACTCGGCCTATAGGACGCTACACTAGACGGCTCTGATATTCTAACTGACGGAAGGCTTGACCGGGCATCCTCATATACTTCACGGGTAGTTGCCCTTGCTACATTGGAGCTTTTAACCAAGGACTCAGTCATAGCACTTACATTAGCAATATAGGACGCCTCTAATTTGGAACGAATAGCTTTACGGCTACCATAGGCAACTGCTACATCCTGAAATGCCTTTATCAGTGAACGGGCATTAGCAGCATAAACACTGTCCAGATTCCTTTCAAATACGCTACGAAATGCTGCACTATCCTGTTTTATGCCTTCCTTGCGGGCTTGTTTTAATGTCCGTCCCATAGCCTTATTCCACATATCCCTTGCCAGAAGCCGTAACCTAGCTCCCCAATCGGTAATCAGGTAAACGTCACGGACTCCAAAGAAGGCAGGGCTTCCACCCTTTGCCCCACTGCCTCGCACCATCAAATCAAAGTCTGCCATAGCCTTAGCTGTGCCAGCAATATCTTTTAGCATTAGCCCAGGGTGCTTCATCGCCTCAAATGTATCACGCAAGGCATTCCTTAATGCCATTAGCTTTACTGAATAGAACTCCGCCGATGATGGTATAGTAGCCTTGCCTGTCTTTAACAATGCTGTATGTACGCCAGTTTTGATAGGCACATATTTGCCAGCATCATAGGTAAAGAAGTCCGCATACTTTCCAGCCAGCATCCTTGTCACTAGCCCTGCCGTTGGAGGTGGTGTAACTATTTTTGTTCCTGGCGCACCAACAATTTCTGTCTCAAAGTCCCCCCTCCATCCCTTGCTAGAACCATAAAACCCTTCACTGGCTCCTCTAATGAACGCATCGGATTGAGTCATATCTACAGTGAAGCCTTTAGCACCACTCTTGATTTTACTGGCGTCAGTAATAATCATAAGTAATCCGGGGTTTTCTCCCCTAGCATAAGCCACAGCAGCCCAGGGGTCAGTATAAAGCGGCCCTCTCCCCTTGCCCACAACAATCCCACCTTTCTCTTGGGCAACCCTGAGTAATGATGGCTTGACTAATTGCCCCCTTGCACCAAATTCATCTTTAGTGGCATGCCATAGAATATCGCCAATGACTTGCTGAACTGGTGTTTTTAACAATCGTAGGCTATACGGTGTTCCTTCAATCGGCACATTCTCCGTAAACTTCCCACCCCTAGTCATGGCAAGTCGCTCTACCTTGTTCATGGCTTCTGCCATACCCATTGTCATTTCGGCTCTATTGGGTATGCGCCCTGTAGATGCCTCTTTAGCGATTGAACTCAAAGGCACACCTGTAGGGTGCAGGTAAGTAGTCACCTTTGAAGTCGCCCATTTTGCTCCTCTTGCGCCGCCTGTTACAATCAAATACGACAGTGTAGTATCATAGACAAAACCCGTAGCGTCACCTGCTAATAATGCGGGGAGATAAGTGCCAGTGACTATATTGCGCCCCGTACCTACTACATGGAGTGCCATTCCCTTGCCTGTATCCCAGGCTAATGCTGGTGCACCTGCAGGATTGAGGACAGCTTTGCCGGCCAGTATCGGGAGAGCAGTTACAACTGTTACTCCAGTCATTAGTAGCCCCCCTGCTGCCGTAACCGCTAACCTGGCTGGTAAAAAGCCAATCTTCTCTCCTGATTTTGCTACGTCCTTATTTAATTCGGTAGCCCAGTTCTCCAGGGACATAACCCGCGTCTCTATCCAACCCGGAGGCTTATCCCCTTCCTCCACTGGTTTTAACCCTGCTGACGGCTCACGAAACGCCTCTACCTGTGACATAGTTATTTGTTCATCTGTGTATCCTGCATCTTTCAGTGTTTGCCTTGCTTTGGGAATATCCCCCTTCTTATCCTGCATAAACTCAGAGATAAGATAAGCATCCGTCCCTTCTACCCTATAATCGCCTAACGTTTTTAAGGCAACATCTCTGTCAGCTAATGCTTTCTTAATCTTGTCATAATCACCCTTTGTTACAGCATACCCCGCACTTTGCAAAACGGGTAGCCGGACACCGCCCGCTATAGCCTCATATACTCGCAGGTTCTTTGTTTTAGGGTCTATGAACTCGGCGATAGTTTCTTGGGCTTTTGCCCTTTGCCGTGCCATAATGAGGGCTTCTGTCCTTGCCCTTGTATCATCGGGGACCGCTACTGCTCTTACTGTAACCAACTCCCCTTCAGTCATTCGTTTCTGCTGTGCGAGAGTCGGCACTAACCCCAATCCAGCGTCATACTCTAGTAGGGCAACTCCAGATAACTGTTGCCTTGCCCCTAAATTAGCGCTGGGGATTAAAAGTGTATTGCCCCGCCAGTTCTTGACGGCAATCCCGTAAGTATATAGCCCACTAGCTACCCCTTGTCTTATGTAGCTAGGTAATGTTATGCCTGCGGCATAACGCCCTATTTCCTTGCCATCAATCCCATATACTATGCTTGTCCCTTCATCTACTCCCCTGACAGTACGCGCTCTGGTCGCTGGCACTGGTATCTCTGGCATAACCGCCCTAGCTTCGGCTTCCCTTGTCTCTCTGGCTATCCTTACCTTGTGTTCGGGAATAGGAGCACCCACTTGTTTCAAGGCTTCGGTGACTGTGATGCCCTGCTGTTTAGCAATCACTTTGGCTAGTTCCATGCGCCTCTTTTGAAATGCTGTGGCACTCTCACCCGGTTGCTGTGTAACCGGCTTAATAGGAACGACCTTACCAGCCCGTATGTCCTTGGCTAATCCAGCTAGAGGCGCTCTCGCTACTGGCTGAACCTCGCCCCTCTCTACTGCCCTAGCTAACCTCTCTAACCCTCTATCAGTCGCCATCATCTTCTCCGTTATTTTTCAACCAAGTGAACCAGTGTACCCCGCCGTCCCTGCTGGTAGACCTTGAACCGCAGGCAGGGCACGGAAGGCTCAAAACCATCTCACCAAGCAGATTTTCCGCAGGTTCTATGCCCGCCCTCTTCCCACATATCGGGCAGTAGTCATGGTGACTCACAATCGGCTTCTGCGTCTCAACCATCCCTTATCTTTTCCCCCACTGCTTGATAATTAAGATTATTTCTTAAAGAAACTCATCGGCAAACGACTTGCTTTTGGGGCTTTCTTACGAGCCTCATCTGCCGAATCAGCGGTTACATGAATTAATATATTACTCTTACCTTTATACCTTCTAATATATTCATTAGCATCTCGCTGGCTTTTATATTTCCCCCGAATTTCAATCTTAGGATATTTTTTTAAATCAAGTACATAAACAGCCATTGTTATTATGCCCCCCTTTGTTTATTTTTTCCCCCACTGCTTGAAAGCTCTGGGGTGTCGGCGCTTATAATGTCGCCGTAATTTTTTCATTCTCTCTGAGAAATCATACCCAGATATAGCCCTGCCACATATACTACAGTGTATCGTCCTGATTGGCACAACTCACCTCCTTATTTAACCCAGACTATCCACATATCGCCGTCCCTGCTCACCCTCGCCCTGTTGCCAGCCTTCCTCAATGCCCTGGCCTGTGCGATTGCCCGCCCTTCCTGGCGGAACTGTGAGTCAAAATTATAATAATGACCGCCGAATTTCTTGCGGAGTGCCATTTAATCAATCCTCTCAACAGAGGCTTTTCTTTTCAGGTCGGCGGAACTGCCCACGCCATAGCGGTAGCCCCTTCTTATTGAGCACCATACCTGTGCCAGCGCCCCTTCTTGGCTGAATGCCCTAGCCTTGAACTTGGTTTTAGCACCCCGGATACGGATAACATAGGTCTTTAATTTGCCTCGCTTCATTGCTTACCCCCTTTTTGGCTTGATAGTATGATACCCGCACTTCTGACACTTGTAACGCTGATGTTTGCCGTGCTTGTCATATATAAAGCCCGATTTTACCATTTTGGTGCTTCTACATTCCGGGCATCTTAATTTCATAGCAAACCTCGCAATCTATATAATAGACCTTAAATCTATAATACATAGCTAGTTACCCCATTGTCAAGTAAAAAGTGACGAAAACGCAAGAAAAAGGGAGTTCCAGCTAGGATAGTGCCAATCTTTGCTAATCTTTGCTAACCAACTACTTTAGCATACTTTTACACAGTTTGACATAGGGAGCGGACTCCCCTATACTAGAGGTGAGATTGAAGGAGGAGTGAGATGGCAGAAGTAGAACTAACGCTAGAAGAAATCCTGTATCTTGAGGAAACCTTGAGGCGGATTCAAGGTGTCGGCGATCCTGTGGGCTTCAAGGAAGGCGAGGACCTAGCCCAACAAATTCTTGATAAATTAGAGGGATGTTACTAACCCCACCATCATAAGGAGGAACGAAATGGCAGATTACTCAAAATGGACTCCCAATATAAAGGTTGTGGTCTGGGGTAGCCCTGTTAAGTTAGAGAAGCCCGATAATTGCCCTGAGCCTGATAAACATGCACGATGCAAGGAGTAAGGCGCGATGACAAAAAAGAGGACGCTAGATTTCAAGCAGACACAGTGCCAGTACTGTAAAAACGCAGACAAGAGAGCCATGAGGAAAGGCTGGGACTTCTGTCCAGTCTCCAATACACGGATACGCAACGGACACTGCGCAGGCTTTGACCCGGTAAATGCTAAAGCAACAGGGAGGGCTAAACAATGAGAGAACTATTGAACGCCAGAGAGGTCGCGGAAATACTCGGAGTCAGCTACCGCACAATCTTGAACTACATTGATGACAAGCGATTGCCGGCCTTCAAAGCCAAAGGCTTCCGCCGGGGCGATACCAGCCCCTGGCGCGTCAAGCGGGTGGACCTTGACGCATTTATTAACGGGGAGGATAAGCCGTGAAGTTCCGCCTCATAGGAACATCCAAATACGTCTTTGAGTACCTGGAGATACTGGCCACCACCATAGAATACCGGATGCCCTCAGGGTGGTGGCTGATAGAACTACTAGGGAGGAGGAATTGATGAGCAACCTACGCCGAGTATGTTACCGACTACTGTGGAAGCTCAATATACGCAAGGCCGTGACGGTGTACCTGCGGTATAATGGGCTTACACTGAAGGAGTTGAAGGGATGAATTTTGAAAGGATATTTCCACCAGATTTTGCTGATAGCCACGCCCCTAGATGCCCTGAATGTGACTCCAAGATGTTCTATGTCGGCATAAGGCATGAATTGAATAAAGGCGATTGCACACAACATAAACTGTATCAATGTGGTGAGTGCAGAAGGTTGTGGAAGGAACTTGAAGTAGCGAGGGTGTTGAAGCAATGATAGAAGTCACCGTAAAGACGCAGTGGCAGGGCAAGGTCGCCGTCAGGGGGCACGTTCTTCTGATCGCACTTGAACGCCAGGAGGGGATAGCCATTTATCACGATCACGCCATAATGACCATTCCTTATGCCGAACTCTCCCGGCGGTTAGTAGGTGAGTCAGAGCAGACCTTTAGGGACCGCTTTAAAAAGTACCCGAAGGAACGACTTTATTACTTTTACTGGAAACCTAATTCTACACAGGCGAAACTGTTGGAGGTCTGAAGATGGAAACAAAAGAGACAGAGTTTGAATCCTGCCCAGAGGCAAAACATTATGAGGCTTTTGATTGGTGCAAACTGGGAGATAATATCTGTATCAGGAACACGGGGAACCCGGACTTTGACCGACCCTGTGATTGGTATGACCAATTCTTAAAGGAGGAAATAAATGTTAATGTTTAGGAAAAAGAAACGAGGGCTAAACCCAATAATGGATGGGGTAAAGGAGATTCAGCTTTATATATGCCCCTCCTGTGGGAGAAAAGTGGAGAAGAAGTCGTTAGCGAAATGTGAGGTCTGTGGAATTTCTGTTTGTGAGGAAAGGTTTTCGTTTTCCAAGCCTTGTGGCCGAGTAATTGAATTAGATTACAGGGAACACGAGTTTTCCCACTATAACCTTTATTTCTGTAGAAACCATTACAATATGATGGAAAAACAGATAAAGAGCTCCATCAAAGAGAGGAGGATAAATACCAAACCTACAAAAACCCCAGATAATCCTAGTTGACCATGCCGAGGTGTCCGCCGATGGCCGGGGCAGTTACCTCAAGGTCACCGACCTGGCAGGGAACACGCATCGGATAGCCGAGAAGCGCCACGCGCTCTGGCCGATATACCAAAACGCCCACAGGGGCGAACCGGTCTTAACCATCTACGAAACTTACATGAACACCGACTATATCGCTGATGCCAAGCCAATCACTGACGAACTGCTAAAACGGGCAGTGGTGTCCCTGGGCGAGAAACTTGTTGGCAAACAGGGTGATGAGCGGAACCGGAGCACGGCGCTTTCTTACAGCAAGGATATGGTAGTCGCTAATAAAATAGACCCTGGCAAATTGTATGAGAGGGCATCAATGAACTATCGCTTTATCAAGGGGGAGACAACGGAGGTAAATGATGAGTCTCAATAAAACAAAAATTGAATGGTGTGATTATACCATCAATCCAGTGAAAGGCTTATGCCCTATGGCTTGTCCTTACTGCTATGCCAGGGCAATGTATAAGCGGTTCAAGTGGAATCCCGAAGTGCGATATATTCTACCCGGCTTTATGTTTGAGGAATTAAGGTCTATTAAAAAGCCGAGCCGTATCTTCTGGGGTTCTACTTTTGAGCTATTCCACGATAGCATTCCCGACTTATGGCGTAAAGATATATTTGCTATGGTTGGGCAGTTTCCTGAACATACTCATCTCTTCCTCACCAAGCAACCGCAGAACTTGCCCCAGTGGAGTCCTTTCCCTTCAAATTGTTATGTCGGTGTCTCGGCTACCAATCAGCACCAGTTTGATGAAGCGGTGAAGTATCTCAAAGAAGTGGAAGCGACTGTGAAGTTCATCAGCTTTGAGCCTCTTTTAGAGAGAATAAACATTGACCTTTAAGGGTAAGGCGTGGTATAATATCCTTAAAGGGAGGGTGATATGCCAGAGATAGGTGAGATTAAAACTGATAGAGAGCTAGGGCTAAAGGGTAAGCATAGGCGGAAGTGGGTTATCTGTCCTCAATGTGGTAAGGGTAGATGGGTTATCTTGACAGCCACAAAACGACCTGACTATACAGGCTTATGCCACCAATGTAATGCCTCTGTGCGTGGCGGTAAGCGACTGAAAACTAATGGTAGGTGGATAACAGGACAAGGCTATGTAATGAGATTGCTTCAGCCTGATGACTTCTTTTTCTCAATGGCTGGTGCAGACGGGTATGTGGGCGAGCATCGTCTAGTTATGGCTCAGAGTTTAGGTCGGTGTCTACATTCTTGGGAGTTAGTTCACCATAAAGGGATAAGGGTAAAGGGAATTGCAAATAGGTCGGATAATCTGATTGACAACCTCCAACTTGTCTCGGATGATAAGCACAAACAAATCAGTATTCTAGAAGCCAAGGTTGCTAGACTCCAAAAGAAACTACACACCACTAATGTCTATTACCTTCGTGAGATACAACGCCAAGATAAGAATTTCCTAGAATGGTTAGAATATAATGCACCTGAATATGTATGGCAAAACTTCAAGGATAATAAAGATGTAAGAAGTGAGGTAGACAATGGAAGCAAGATTACCAGATAGACTGTATATTAACCCTGAATTTGCCTTGGTAACTATGCCTGCTAAGGAACTAAAGCAAATCCTCTTGACTACTGGGGGGAAGGTAATCGCAAAAGGCAGACTCCGCCCTATTAAAAGTAAAAGTCTAGGACTTGGGATATATAAAGTGTGGCTAGGAGGTAAGTAATGACAAACAAATTAGAAGAAGCTGGCATATCGTGGGTCATACTCGGAAGCCAGACAAAGCCCTACAAGCCACCGAAGATAGAGCACGTTCAGGAGATAGTTGAAGCCTGCAATAAGGCTGGTATTCCAGTGTTCTTGAAGGATAATCTGAAGCCATTATTGAGAAACAGCGAGGGATGGACTCCTGCATTATATGTGAGTGCTAGAGAGCCTGATGGTAGTAATGAGTATTTAAGGCAGGAGATGCCGAATGGGTGACTCATACCACAGGTTAAACCCGCAACAGCAGGAGGCCAGAAACGATAGAGCTGAGCAGTTGGTCGCCCAGGGCTTACTCCAAGAGGTTATAGCGGCTCGGTTAGGTATGACAAGGGGCGGTCTTGCCAGTATGCTACAGAGGAGGAGACGAAAGCGTGAACGCAACCAAGCCCGAACCCCCGGCTGAACCCTGTCGCATCTGTGGCTGTAATGAGTATTGGCTACGGGAAGACTGGGGACCGCCATCGTGGGAATGTAAAGTCTGTCACCCTGAAGCGAAGGAGAAGGAATGAACAAACCTAAATTACTCATCCTATTTGCTGTACTCTTTATATTATCTATAGGCGGAGGATTTGTTGGTGCTGTATTGAAAGAGATGGCGATTATATGGGCGACGATGGGTTGTGCCATAGTATTTGCCATTGCTGCGGTAATAGTAGCGCCGTCACATTAAGGAGGAATATGTTAAAGAGAAAGAAGGCCACTAACAGCACCGCTTACAAAGCAATGACGGCGTTTCTGATGCCCCTAAACTGTCAGAACGGCGACTATTACACCGGGCGACTACTGGACTCCAAAACCGCCGATATAGGGCGAATGGCAACCTTTAAGATGGGCACTGTGGGATTTAATGCTTACTGGGAGAATTGAGAAATGAGAATATTAGGTTTTAGTAAAAAGTGGGGCAAGTTAAACAAGCAATGGTTTGAGCGCGACTTGCTAACATTCACCACCTTCCGCTATCCGAGGAGAGATAAAGAGTGGGAAGCGGAGGAGGTTGTTCAAATCGTTTATAAACCACGCTCTAAAGAACGCGAGCCACTTGGCATAGCACGGATTATTAGAAAAGAACCAAAGGACACAAGGAAAAAGTGGAGTTATTATCCATTGCCCAGTTTCCCGAATACGCCCGATATGATTACGCCAGAGGAAGCTAGGGAGGACGGCTTCATAGGTATGCATGGTGGCGGTGACATACAAGGATTACTAAACTGGTTACAAGGGTCAGCCGAACCTATGAGGTCTTACAGAGAGCCACTCGTCAATAAACTAACGCTCTACTGGATTGAGAGGTTTAACAGCCAATGAACCGCACACCGCTAAAGAGGAAAACACCGCTCAACCGATACAGTATCAAGAAAATAGCGGAGTTAAATGCCGAAGCGCCAATCAGGTTAGAACTCTGCAGGCGGGCGCATGGCATCCCTAAAGAACACATACAGAAATACAGACGGAAGGGTGTAATACACGAAATCCACCGGGTAATCTGTCGCAACGGCATATGTGAGTGCGGTTGCGGACAACGCTACCCGGTCCTTGAACCTCACGAAAAGGTATTCAGGTCGCATGGTGGAAAACTCAGCTTGGATAATTCCATTTTGCTTTCCAGGGAGTGCCACCAAGTAGCGCAGAACAATGTGTTGAAATGGACGCCGATTCAAGAGGGGGGATTTTGATGCTCTGGAACGGACTAACCTTGCCCGATAAGCCCTACTACTCCGATGATGCGGTGGTGATATATCACGGGGATTGTAGGGAGATATTGCCTGAGTTGCCTAATGTGGACTTGGTGCTGACTGACCCGCCTTATGGAATTGAATATCATAGCGGGCATTACATTGGTTATAACCCGCATAAACCCCTTGTAGGCGATGGGCATTATCCAATAGAGTTGTTACCTGATTTGGAGGGGCTGGCAAGAAAGGCAGTTTTTATGTTCTGTCGCTGGGATAACCTGAAAGATGTCCCATCGCCAAAGTCACTTATTGCTGTAGTCAAAAATAATTGGTCAGCGGGCGACTTGGATGGTGCCTTTGGTCGGCAATGGGAGGGTGTATTATTCTACCCACAAGAGGAGTTTGCTTTTAATCACCGCTTGCCTGATGTTATTGATTGTCGCCGAGTGCCAGCTACGGACTTGCTACATCCCACCCAAAAGGCAGAATACCCTATACAATTGCTTATTCAAGAATGTTCAATGCCAAATGATATTATCCTTGACCCCTTCCTCGGCTCAGGCACGACAGCCTATTGTGCCAAGAAATTAAATCGCAAATGTATCGGCATAGAAATCAAAGAAGAATACTGCGAAATCGCAGCCAGGCGGTGTTCCCAGGCTGTAATGAGGTTAGAAGAACCAAAACCGCCAGCGGAACCGGCGCAACAAGACTTCGTCTACTTTGACGACCTCCCACCCAATCCGTAAAAAATAAATGACGGCAGGGGCTTGACAACCGGGTAAAAGTGTTTTATTATGTTTATTAGACTTATTGATATAGATAAAAATGGAGAGTTGTAATGGCGAAAAATGATAATGATTTTCGCACTTCAGACACCGCTTTAGCTGCCTTTCTAACATCAGAAGGACACCCCGCCACATTAGAGTTTAGTAACGGCTTCAGAGCAACCTTTGTTTTTAACCACACTGACCCCAAACTAGACAAGTTAATAAGTGACTTTGATACAGCACGAGCCAAAGGCAATATCGTGCTGTTTTTTAATGCATACCAAACATTACTTCGCCGGATACGGGAGCGCTACTAAATGGTTACTTATGCTGACAAATTAAAGGACCCCCGGTGGCAAAAGAAGCGACTAGAAATCCTACAGCGTGATATGTGGACTTGCCAATATTGCTATGACAATGAATCTATGCTGGTGGTTCACCATACCCTATACATAGCGGACACGGAACCCTGGGATTACCCCGATAGTTATTTAATAACACTCTGCGAAGAATGCCATACCAAAGAACGAGAGGAACGCCCTGAAGAAGAAAAACGGTTATTAGAAATATTCAGGTTATTATTCTCTGTAGATGATATAAAGGGGTTAGCTAGTTGTTTAGAAGAGTTTACATTACTGCATGCCCATGATGTTGTTGCTTCTGTATATGGATGGGCTTTCTCTTCACCCTCGGTGCAAAGAGACTTAATAGATAAATATTTTGAGCACCTTGAGAAAGAGGCGAGGTCACATAATGCCAAAGGGTGACAGGTTCAAACTCAAAGCCGACCCGGAGGACGGCACCACCCCAGTAGCCAACCTTTTGCTTGAAGCAGTGGCAATGGCTAAAATATCGGGGCTTCAAAAGGGTGCCATTCTCTACCTTTGGAGGGCAACTTACGGCTGGAAAGACGGGGAAGGCAAACGTAAAAAAGAGGCTAAAATCACATTAGGGGATTGGGTGGTGGCTCTGGATAGGGATAAAAGCAGGATAGCCAAAGCACTAGGTGAATTATGCGATATGAATATAATGCTCAGGAGAGTAGCCGATGTATGGGGCGGTTATTATTATAGCCTGAACACCAATATAGCTTCTTGGAATAGTAGCTCTATAAATCTATCTAAGTTATCCGACAAAGTGGGAGTGGCACATTTACCTACAGTTGACGAAAACACCACTGTAGGCGGTAATGACAACAGTGGGCAGAAACAGCAACAGTTAGTGAAAACGCCAACAGTAGGCAGTAATGATGACGCCACAGTAGGCGAAAACGCCACGCCACAGTGGGCGAAAACGCCACCCCCTACATTATATAAAGAAAATATAAAGAAACTAAGAAAGAAAGAAGGTTCAAATAAAAATTTATCACCAGAAAGAGGTCAACAAGTTGCTGAGGTTTTTAAGAGATTAGATAAATTAAGGGGTTATAGAGTAGAGCCAAAAAGAAAAGCCGAGGCGGTATCAATTATTCGTATGCTTAAAACCTATACTCCCGACCAAATAATACAAGCGTGGGAACAAATGAAGCAGGATAACTTTTGGCAGGGCAAAGAATTAACTATGATGTCAGTGGAATCTCAAATAGGAGCAGTGTTGAAAGATGGAACACATCGGCAAAGTCCTGGCAGGGTCCGCACAAGCCCGGACGATTACACCGACCCTGACGAACTCCGAGCCTGAAACTGACCCACTGGAAGAGATAAGGGCGAGGTTGAATGTGTCTACTCTGGCACACAACTTTGAGGCGTTTGAACAGGTGCCCGGTAGCCAGGAAGCCTTTGGGACAATGCGGGAACTCGCTACCGGAGAATCGGATAGGAAATTTGTGTTACTTTATGGCACACCTGGTAGTGGTAAAACGCACCTGATAGAAGCGACACTGATAGAGTGGGCAAAGCGGGGAGTTTTCGCTGGTTATCGCACTATGAGCCAGATAATGAGGCACTTAAAACAGGGCATCGGGACAGGCTTCTACAATGAGACATTCAAGAGGCTGTGCGAGACACCGCGCTTGATTATAGATGACATCGGGATGGGGACGATAGAGAGCCGCTTTGAGACTGCTGACTTGGAAGATATTATCGGTGAAAGATATCACAGGCGCTATCGCCCTGAGCCGATTGTAACGATAGCGGCGACCAATAAAGACATCAAGGAATTGCCGGAACGCATTGTCAGCCGATTTTTTGATCCTGAGTTTGGGGTAGTGATTAAGTTGGGGACCGGCGACTACAGGAGGCGCAAGCTGTGAGTTTTCTAGAGATACCGGAATGGGCAAAAGAGGAGGGGATAATCTGGGTGGTATATCCGATTACGCCCGATGGGGAGTGGTGGAAGATTATCAGTTATGCGGAGCTTAGTATAGCATGGGAGGCTAACTAATGGCAGATGAAAAGCTAACACGTAAAGAGTTCCTTGCCTTACCAATGGATGAGAGGCGGAGGGTACTGGAGGAACAGGCCAATGATCCTGAAGTAATTGCTTGCTACGAGGGCTTGAACAAAGCCGACAAAGCCAGTCTGGATAGACCAGCAATATGTAGAGACTGTCCAACATTTGAAGAGGGATGCGAGGGTAGTAACCAAGAGGACTGTGAAAGACGAGATACAGAAGCCAGACAACCTGACAGGGAGAAGATACAGCATCTATGGTGCCAGCATTGTAAGGCTCTTCAAAAGTCTAATGATACGGTGGTTAAGTGTTGGTATAATCCGCTGGATGCTGACAGAGCATTTGCTTTCTGCGCTGCAAATGAAGATGCCATTGCCCACATCCTCTCTTTACTCAACCCTGAGGCAATCAGGCGGGAGGTGGCTGAGGAGATGCTGGAGGTAATCGCCGAAGATGCCATTGAGCCTATTATTAACTTCTATATCCATAATGTCGAAGAAATTGAGTATGCTTTGAGTGTGTGGGAACAAGTTAAGCAATCCCTCAAATCCCGATTAGGAGGTGAAGCATGGGGTTCTTCAGGCGAAAACGAATAGTTGCTGATTGTGCTTGTGAAGATTACTGTCCTTGTGATGAGGATAAAGAGCCTCGGTGTCAGTAATGTGACTATTACCGCATCATAGATAGCGGATACGGATATTGTATAGCAGTACCATCAGTTTGTGTAGTGCCTTGGTGTAGAATAGTTTGCAGTTTATTTAGGAGGCAAAGATGAGTAACGAAGAAACGGCACAAGAGTTTCTGGATAAGGGAATGGTTCAGTTGAAAGATGTTAAACTGGTCAGGCACTTTATGACAAAGCCAGAAGAAACAGCCCAAAAGACTTATGATAATCTGACCAGGGTTATTGCCGAGGTCGGCGCACTATGGGTGCCGTTCAGAAACTTACCTGAGGTTCAGGAGGTTATGAAAGATGGATAAGATGAGTAACTGGGAAGAGATGGTGATGTCACCAGAGCAAAGAAGGGATATTTTTGAAGGGGCGGAACAAGTATGGCGAGAAGATGGACGGAAGGAGAGTTATCAGTTTAATGCCCTGTGGGAATACATAGCCTATTATGAGACCCAAGCCCAAGCCAAACACACAGGGCGAATGGCAGACTTTATCATCGCTTTGGTGATTAGCTTGGAGAGGGAGAGGATAGCCTGCACCCTATTTGAGGAAATCATCTGTCCGATGTGCTATCGGTTAAATCCTCAGCACGCTCTTATGGACAATGGGGAAGGATGCCATTATTGCCAAGAGAGAGAAGATTGGCAAGCCCTTCGGGGCAAGGAGGAGTGATGAAATTATGGTTACAACGCTTATCCGACTGGGGATTTTGTTATATTGCAGCTTGGTGGTTGATAATACTTTCCCCTTTGTGGCTACCAGTGTGGCTTGCTATTAGAATATATAAATACCCGAAGGATAACCTAACCCCACAGTAAGGAGGGGAGATGACTCCATATCAAAGAAGCGAAGTAAAACGAATAATGGTTGAGACATATAAGCCTGGGTCGCATCACCCGATACCTGAGGCACTATTTAGATTATGCAAATTACATGGATTGTCTCTCAGCAAAGCAAAGGAGATATTATTAGAAGTTGCAAATGAGGGCAGTTGGAGCTTCGCTGGTTCTGCCGTTGGCGCTATCACTTTTGGTGGCGTAGAGGGTAAGCGTGGTGATAACCGAACATTAAAGTGGTATATCCAAAGAGGTGGAGTTTGGCAAACACACTTTATGGTGCCATGACACCACTCATATTACTAACCCCACAGTAAGGAGAAGAGAAATGGAACAGGAAGAATATACACTAATAATTGACCTACCCTTTCTGCCTAAGGGAGCGGTTTACCAGTTTGACAATGACACTGGTTTTGTTTATAGGGTGGTAGATGGTGAGCCCTTTGAATTTCCCTTGAGAGTTGGGTTGGCTGGTTATCTATGGTTATTGCTAACAGAGAAAACAAAATACTTTGTGTAATTGGAGATGACACTACTTAGATTACTTACAGGTATGGCACCGCTGAGGGAGGGAGAATGATATGAAACTCACAGAAGAGCAAAAAGCAAATCGCAAGGAACTAGCCGAGATTAGCAAGCGATTGGACAAGGAGCGGGGGAAGGACAAGATAAAGCGCCATAATATCGGAGACCCTGATTTTACTTACCGCTCCTTTGTTCTATTTGATGGCACTGAAGTATCTGAGGGCGGATGGTATTATGGCAGAAAATGGATGACGGCCAAGTATCTTAATGCTTGTGTTGATAGGTGGGTAAATCACTCCTTCGCTACTGGCAAGGAGCAACCTGACTATAATGGGTGGATAGCACATCAATGTGGTGGTTGCCGTTGGTTTGCTGCCCTGGATGACGATTATGGCTTCTGCTTTAACCTGAAAAGCCTGAATGAAGGTAGGATAACCTTTGAGCATGGTGGCTGCAAAGAACACAGTGATTTAGAGCTATGATAATACTCAGATGTTTGATAGGATTTGTGCTGGCACCGCTATACTGGATGGCTGAGCGGGGTCTGATTATGTGGTGCTGGAAAGGAGGGCTGTAAAATGGAAAGTTGCCCGCGTTGCATAGGTGGGATGTTGTTTGCTGTCAGTGAGATGGACGGCGATTATTTAGAGTGCGTCAACTGTGGATATGCCAGAGAGATAAAGCGCCGGCTGTATTACACCTATTCGCATAATGGCGCTAGTTGCCCCTACTGTTTCGGGCATAATGTGATAAAGGTCGGGCATAATAGTGGGAGGCAACGGTACTTGTGCAAGGGCTGTGGCAAGAGGCCACTGCTGACATTCCCTGCTGACTTGATAGAGGACACGCTGGAGTCATTGCGGACCGGGGTCCCGCACCGGCACATAATGATAGAGGCCAAGAGAAAGTATCGTGTCCTCTTACCGAAGCCGATGCTGGACTTGTGGGCGAATAAGGTGAATGGCAAAAAGGAGGTAGCCCCATATGCGATGTCCAAGATGTCAGACTAATAATCTTATACAGGATAATGGGCGGCACAAATGCTTGTCCTGTGGTCACGAACCGAGAACGCCCCTTTTACTCAATCTTCGTTGTTGGTATATAATCCCTATAAATCCAGCGGGGGTGGTCTATGAATAGAATCAAGACTACCCTGCTGAAAATAGTAGGGAGGATAAAAGAGAATATGTCTACTATCAGTATTACTGTGGCTATGACCTTTTTAGCAGTTGGTTTTGCAATGCTTGTTTGGGCAGTGGATAAAGCTGAGGTATTTTACCGTGACATTGCGAGTGCATTAATTTTCTTAGGTATATTTTCTTGGCTAATTACATTAGAGTTATTTCGGCGAGAGCAAAAAAGGGAAGATAAAATAAGGGATACTTTATTAGCAACAATGGAGTCTATAAAAGATGAAATTAAGGGGTTGAGAAGTGATTTGGGAGGTAAAAAACGTGACTAGAATTACCCCAACAGTCTGTAAGTACTGCCAATCAGAAAACGTAATCAAATACGGCAAATATAAAGAAGCTCAATACTACTACTGCAAGGACTGTAAGCGTAAATTTGCCAATCCCGATGCTATTCCCAAGATGCAGTATTCAACAGACAAAATAGCTGATGCGCTCAATATGTATTATGAGGGGATGTCCCTTAACGAGATACGCAGAAACCTCATTCAGCAACATAATGACTATATCTCCGATGCCACCATCTACAACTGGGTAAACAGGTTTTCCAAGCCAACAATCATAGAGGCTGGCAAATACACGCCCAAAGTCGGTTCAGTCTGGGTAGCTGACGAATGTATGATTGATTTGGATGGCAAAAATATCTGGTTCTGGGACATAATTGATACTAAAACACGCTTCCTGATTGCATCCCATATGTCCTACACTCGCACCACCAAAGACGCTGAAGCCTTAATGAAACAGGCATACCAACGGACTGGCAAGATACCCCGCATAATCTACACGGACAAACTCAGAGCTTATCTAGATGGGATAGAACTTACATTCGGGGCTGATACAGAACACAGGCAGGGAAGCCCCTTTGACGTGGAGCACAATACCAATGTGGTGGAGCGTTTTCACGGAACTATAAAATCACGGACTAAGGTAATGAGGGGATTGCGCACAGTAGAGTCGGCAAGGCTGTTTATGGACGGCTGGCTGGTGCATTACAACTTCTTTAGACCTCATATGTCATTACGGGATATGACACCCGCTCAGGTGGCTGGTATCCACTTCCCCTTCCGCAATTGGAAGGATATTACGGAACAGCCATATGAGATAACAGCCCGAATACCAATGGCAATACCTAGATTGCCTATACAGAAGGCTACCAAGCGTAAGCATAAGAAAGTAAAAAGAAAGACAACACGAAGGGGGGAATACGGAAATGAGTGGTAATACGGTTTTGCTTAATACTCTCATTCTGACTGGTTGTTACTTGTTAATGACCATAGCCTTGATGACAGCTACCATCTGGATATATAAGCTAAAGGTGAGAATTAAAGGATTGGAACAGAAGGATAAGGATAAAAAGGGCTAGCGGTGATTGGTTTTGTTGTCTTGGGAGAATATGAATATGATTTCAACAATAAGGAATACGCTCATTATTGCAAGTGTCAGGAGGTTAGTGGCTAGAGGGTGAAGGCTTGTGGTTGATAAACCTTCATGCGTAAAGATGCCGACTATTATGTCTAGGACTACAGCGATAAATATGGCGACGCCCGCTTTCCTCATTGAGGATATTATACCATGAAACAACGAAGATTGAGTAGAACCGGTGCAGTGGTTCATTATCGGGCTGGCGTGTGGTGTACTATTCACAATGTTAGTGGCTTTTATAGGAGGGTTAATTGAAACGGCGAAATAAATTTAATGCCATCCGCACTTATTCCGAGTTGTGTGAGCGCACTTTTGACAGCAAAAAAGAGGCCAAGCGTGGGGAGGAATTGAAGCGCATGGAAATGGCGGGGGAAATCAGCAATCTGCGCTTTCAGGTTTGGCTCCGTATTTGTCCGGTGCCGGATACCAAGATGAGGGTGGACTTCACCTATATCAAAGATAACCAGCTTATTCACGAAGACACAAAGGGATTTATTACAAGAACGAGTGCCCAAAAATTAAAGATGCTAAAGAATCTTGGCGTGGAGGTGCTGATAACATGACAACAACGAGGGTATTCCCAAAAGCTAAGCCGCGTGCTGAACGTATAATGCCGACAAAGAGGTTGAAGCGGCCGGCCCCGGTGTTCGCTATTCTCTCACGGCACATCACTACTGTCCGGGGAGGCAAAGCCAAGTGGGGCGCATTTAAGGAATGGTCAGAACACAAAGATAACGCATTGAACATACGGGATGCCATGAAATATGGAACACGATACCTGAACCGCCGCCATGTTGGGACAATCGTTTATATCACGCAGAAAGGGTCAAAGGAAGTCCTGCCTATATGGGAGGCCAAGTGGGGGCATGATAACCAGCCTTACATTGCCTGGAAGCGATACCCGGTAGCGGACTACTGGAGAAGGAGGGTGGAGGGATGATGAGAAAGAAGGAGGTGAGGTCTATAGAAAAGCACAACTGAATAGGGAATCTAAATAAGTAAAAAAGGAGAAATACATTGAAAAAGAAACTTAGTATCTTGATTGCATTAGGATTGGCAATCTCCATGCTTGTGGTGCCTATGATAGCCCAAGCTGCCCCTGTCGGGCTTACCGGTGGAGTGTACACCAATACGCTTACACTGGAGAACAAAGACTCTTCCTGGGCAATCATAAAATCAGACGGCATTGGTGGTACCTTAGGATACAACGCCGTAGGCTCCACGTTTGACTGGGGATTGCAGGCTACGGGAATCACTGATGGTACCTACGCCCTTATCTACTACGCCGACTATTCAGGTGACAGATACGGCACATGGGGTGGAGACAGTCCTGGTGCAGTCATTGCTACCGTTACTGCCACAAGTGGCGTCATCTCCACATCGGGATCAGTAGACCTTGGTATGGACTTACCATGCCCGCCCGATGCCAACCAGTTTGAGCATGACTACAGTGGAACACCTGACTTCTATGCAAACGCTCATGGTGCCAAAATCTGGTTGGTTCCTACTAGCGCGCTAACCAGTGGTACTGCTTTACCAGTAACAGCTTGGCCACCGACCAACGACTGGTTGTTCGAGACTGACCTTATCTGGTATGATGATACCGATGTAGTGTCCAACATTTTGGCTATCACTGTAGCCCCAACAGCCATAGACTTCGGTGTCCTTATCCCGGGACAGACTAGTTCTGGCTATACTGTTAGAGTCACTAATTCTGGTGATGTACCGACAGACGTAACAGCTACAGCGGGTCCAGCCACCAGTGTATACGCCTATCTGGCGTTGGATGGTTCCAGTGTTAACGCATACACTGCGTCCCTTCCTTTACCTACAGACTACGCTGACACAGTAGTAACGCTACCTGTACCATCCCACTGGGTACCAATAGGCGCAGAAACCGGTACTCTAACCTTCATCGCTACACAGTCACCATAACAGAGTTGGGAAAGTGGGGAGGGGGTAGAAATATTCTCTCTCCACTCCACCCAAAGAAAGGATAATAAAAATATGAAACTAAAAATACTTATTGGCTGCATACTAGTAGCAGCGATGTTATCTGTGGCAAGTCCTGCTCTAGCCCTCAGCCTGGGAGTTAGCCCAACACAGGTTGAGCTTGAAGTCTCTGGTGATAGTAGTATTACGACTAATGTCAATATCCATTACTTTGATGGTGATATCCAGATAAGTTTGATAGATATTCCTCTCCGTATAGAGCCAGAGATAATTACTGTTGAAGCCTCAGAGTTGCCTATAGAGGTGGAACTAACCATCTACGGTGATAGTTCTCTAGGCTCAAAAGTATACAATGGCTATATAAGGTTTATTGCCGTAAGTGGAGGGGCTGCAACTGGGGGTGTGCAGGTCATAGCTAAGGTTACCAATATAGTGGAAGGTAAAACACCTATACAGGCCGAGCCATCTGAGGAATTGGAAGTAGATCAGGAACCCAAGCAAGTAGTTGAGGAAGATTCCAAGGCAACTCCGATAGAGGAGGAAGCTACACTACCAGCCTCACAGGAGGAGTCTGAGCAAGTAGCAGAGGAGTCACCAGCACCTCCAGTAGCAGAGCAGACATCAGAACCGCTAGTTGCGTGGCCGATAATAGCTGGAATGGCTGTCTGCGTGGTAATACTCATAAGCCTTATAATTGTATTTAGAAGGAGGATTAGACCGTGAAGATTTTTGGATTAGCCTTTGTCACCCTACTATCGCTAGTGCTAGTATGTTTAGCTGGGCCTGTAGTTCAGGCAAATAGCGACAACGCCACTGTGGAACTGAAGGTAGAAATTGATGAACCAGCAACATTTGGAGGTAGTGGAGGTGGAGGAATTTCTCTTTATCGCATTGAAACTAATCTTTTTGGTATAGAGAAAATATACTATATAGAACATGGTGGAAGTATCTGGAAAGAAATAGAAGGTAATTCGCAGGATGGTAATCTTACTATAACTATTTCAGAAGGTACTATTGCTCTGGATGAAGATGGTAAGCGACTTGAGACTTTAGGGGTAGTAATTGATGAAACTCCCCCAGACCCTCCTGAGGACTCTAGTATTATAGGTCTTGCTTATGATTTTAGTCCTGACGGAGCTACCTTTGACCCACCAATAACCCTTACCTGGAGCTATGACCCTGAGGCTTTGCCTGAAGGTGTGGCTGAAGAGGATTTGGTTATAGCCTACTATGATGAGGCAGCCGATGAGTGGGTAGAGCTGGACTGCGTGGTAGATACTGCGAATAACATTATCACTGCTGAGGTTAACCATTTTACTACCTCTGCTATTATTGGTACTGTACCAGTAGGAGAGGAGGTCGTGGGAGTACCAATACCAGGCGAGGAAGAGGTAGTAGTAGTTGTACCAGATGAGGAGGAAGTAGTATCACCAACACTAGAGGAGGAGGAGAAACTAATAGAGGAGGAGGTAATAGAGGAAGAGGAAGTAATAACACCAGATGAGGAGGAAGAGGACAAGGAGATACTACCGGAAGCACAGGGATTCAACTGGCCTCTAACTGGTGGACTTATAGCTGGGGCAGTGATAGTAGTAACAGCACTTATTCTCTATTGGCAGAGGAAGCGACAGACTGGATAGATTCATAGATGTACCGGAGTTTGATACTTGTATAGGGTAGACCTAATTAGGAGGAAATGGGGGGATGAGCAACTATGAGAGGGGGCTGGTAGTAATATTCTTAATCGTGGCGATTGTGGCAGTGTTCTTGGAGTCTTTACTCTAACTGGAGGGCATTATGGAACTAATGAGATACAGGATATTTGCATCATTACTGTTAATTCCCATTATAGCCTTTTGTGGTTTTTCTTTTAAGTTACCGGTTCTAACTGATTGGGAAGACCCTGCGGAACTACAAGCCTTCTTAGAAGCGGATACCACTGATAGCCATATTTACTTACGGGCAGGCAAAGATGGGGTTATACTACTTACTGGCCAGTGTGAGGATGTTGCCCTACAGTTGATAGATAACGCTGCCAAGCTAGGTAAGAGGCTATTCTTTGTGCCGTTAAACTATATGGAATACAGGAAATGGTACAACAAGCGCATCTCATATAATCGGTATCATGTAGTGGCCGGTGCCCTGGTAGGGGATAATGAGTTCTGGTATATTGAGCCGTCAGACGATAGGCACTGGCGGGCGCTTTATCTGGATTAGGGCTTTTGACAAACGGCGACCTTGTTGTGGTATAATAAATAGCAAGAGGTAAACAGATGATTAAGCAATTACTACTCCACATAGCGTATAAGAGTTTCAGGGCTTTTAGCTGGTATCAGGATCATTACGGGGAGGTGTGGATGCATTACCGTCCTCGCTTCTTTTTCATACCTCAAAAGAAGGCTTGTCAAATCAGCCCGGACTAGCGACCATCAGGAGGTAAGGAGATGGCAAAGAAACCTTTAGTAATTGAGGGGAAGCGAGCAAGGTGGTATTCAGCAAGATGGATAGATGTATCAGGCAGGTCACATTTTGCTCATTATGGGGATGTGTCCGTAGATGCGGTGCGTAGGCGTATTTATCGGACAAAAGGATACAACATCAAGAATCTTCGGATAAAGCAGTTAAAGCGCCGACCTAAAGGCTGGTAGCATCAGGGACAAACCAGCGACCATCAGGAGGTAGGGGGGAGGCAGGGGGCAAATAACAGGGAACGGGAGGGAAACGGATATGACTGTTGTAAATGGGTATCGGCTTCCGTCACTAGGGTATGGATGGTTTCGCCATGATTTTAGTCGCAGGATAAGTAGCTATGGCTCTCTATCTAGGGCTAGAAGTGAGGCCAAAAGGCTTTTAGGAAGTTTCCATGTAGCTATTATCCCAGTACCCGGTAGGCGATTTGAGGTATGGTACAGCGAAATAAAGTCATCTGAAGGGGCTAAAGGTTCTAGGTATTTAGATTTTACAAAGAAGCGTAGATAAATATGACACTACAGAGATTGTATGAAGTAATAGCTTATGGGGGAGAGGATAGCTCTCCTCCTTGGATACACAAAGACCCTGATAAATGTGGATGCCTGGGGTATGGTTGGTATCTGTCTGATTTGGACACTTATCACCAGTGCCCAGTTCATTATAATGGGCAACCACATCCAGAAAGTGAACCTAGCTAGCGACCATCAGGAGGTAAGGAGATGGCACAGGTAGAAGCAATTAAACCAGAAGGTGATTATCGGGAGATTATTCAGGTGAATGTCCCAGTTCGCTTTTACTGGAATCCCGAAGGGACATTTGATGGCATTGAGTTTGGTCCCTTTGAGGGAGAGCTAATGCCCTGGGAGATTGAGATGCTAGACCAGTGTTTACAGTCTATTGTACCGGGTATAGGGGAAATCACCATTGAGGACGAGGCGACAGCCTAGCGACCATCAGGAGGTAGGGGGAGAGGGACCTTAACAACTGAGTAACTTGCTGGTGTCTCTATAAACTATCGTGATGTTAAACAGAGCGAAATAATAATACCGAGCCAGCAAGGTGCCAGCTACCCGAAAGGGGTGGCGTGAGTTAGGGCGTAGCTTACCCATAGCTCACTTTTGAAAGTAGGCTACTAGCTGGCAACCTCAGTCCTCCTTCATCTTTGGAAGCCCCTCAGCGCCATCCGGGGGGCTTTCCGCTTTCACCTTACAAAACACATCTAGGAAATACCCCTCAGCAATTCCCTCCACAACCCTCATCACAAGCCCTCAGTTAGACAAAGCGCCCCTCAATCGTTCCTTCAGGTATCTCCCCTCTTGACATTACCTGGCTGGTTATGGTAGGATATTGTCACAAGTTAATAGTCTCACTTCTAACCCGCTGATGTTGGTAGCATCTAGCGGGTTCTTGTTATTGACAACGCCCTTCAGGTATGCTACAGTAACTATGTTCCGCAAGGCGCAGCACGTTTTATCCAGATGGTTGAAAGCCCTTTCATGCACGATGGGGCTTTCTCCATTTACGAGATATCAAAACACATCCAAGAAATAGCCCTCACCAATTCTCACCACAACTACTATGAGACACCACAGGATTGATTTCTAGCCCTTCATCCCACCCTATCAGTATATAAGGACTCATCGCAGCTAATCCGCCGGTTCTCTACGGTAGGTTGTAAGCCATCCCAGTATATCGTCAGCCAGGTAGACCCTGTTCCTGTTTGTCAGGCGGATATAGGGGAGTCCTTTTACCAGGCGCAGTTTGTCTAGCGTCGCTCTGTTTATGCCTAACAACTCTAGCAACGCTTGTTCGGTCCAGACCAGTTCTGCCAGTGTTCTTGTTTCTTTCTCCATAGCCTTCTTCCCTCCTATAGTCTAGTGCTATTTGTAACGCCTCACTCCTGTTATCAATGCACAGGTCAGGGGCAATCACTCCTGTTATCAATGTATCCCTTACCACATCCTCAGCGCCGGCATCCCAGAGCTTCCCCTGTTTATCAATAGCGTAAGCTCTCCGGTCATTGTAAAACACCATCCCACAATCGCTCCAATTATTGTCCCTCCTATCTAATGTACTAACCGCTTTTTGTCTACCCATTCTAACCCCTCTTTTTACCTACTTTAAGCCATATTATACCACTGTTATCGGTATTGTGTCAAAGGGTTGTAACTCTGTTATCCTACTCTTGGAATTATTTACTCATTAGTTATCAGGGATTAACCGGTAGGACGCCACTGTTCTTTATCAGCATTTACGCAGTTAGGGGGTTGCGCATTTACGCAGTTACGCAATTACGCAACAGGGGAAGGGAATAACTAAGTAAAAAAGGACAAAAAGGGACAGGAAGTGGACAAGAAAGGGACAGAAAGCAAGACAGCGTATGTATACATACGCTGTCTTGCTTTCTGTC
>Ga0209979_1000524_pt1 | contig 51969 bp, 41 predicted proteins | sample AnhtaG_FD_183114 | JGI IMG/M metagenome (GOLD analysis project Ga0209979, IMG submission 183114) | Deep subsurface microbial communities from Anholt, Denmark to uncover new lineages of life (NeLLi) - Anholt_01485 metaG (SPAdes) (version 2) | ecosystem: Environmental > Aquatic > Marine > Oceanic... | reverse complement strand
AATCGGAACCTACCTGGTTTGCTTTCCAGCGAATATCCCAGTTCCGTTTGGGGCGCAGTTCCTTGCTATTGAACAAAGCACAGGGACTTGGGTGCCTGTTCCTGGTGAAACCCCTGAAGTGCGCCGTAAGCACGTTGCTAAGGTCATCGGTGTTTATGAAGTGCCAGATTACGAATTCAGTGTGCCTTCCTCGGTAGAGACAAGGAATTACATTGTTCAGATTGCCTATCCCGAGGTCAATATAGGTGAACAGATACCCATGCTGTTAACCACGGTGGTGGGCAACATTTCCATGGCGGGACAGATTAAGCTGGTTGATGTTTATTTCCCGGAGAAGTATGTTGCCGGATTTCAGGGGCCAAAATTTGGGATTCCAGGGATACGGGAGATTCTTGGAGTTCCTGATAGGCCGCTGCTTAACAACATGATAAAGCCATGCACGGGCTACAGTCCCGAAGTGGGGGTAAGGCTGTTCAGGGAGGCTGCCTTAGGGGGATGCGATAATATCAAGGATGATGAACTTCTCGCTGATGCCTCCTTTAACACTGTCGAGCAACGGGTAAAGCTCTATATGGAGGCGGAGCGGCAGGTTTATGAGGAGACAGGCGAACATACACTTTACACAGTCAATATAAGTGACAAAATCCCTAAAGTTTTTGAGAATGCTAAACGAGCGGTGGAGCTTGGCTGCAATGCCATAATGGTGAACTATCTTGCCGTTGGTTTTCCTGTGCTTCAAGCATTAGCTGAAGACCCCGAGATAAATGTGCCTATCCTTGGTCATATGGATGTGGCTGGTGCTTTATATATGTCCCCTTACCACGGGATAAGCTCCCACATCGTGATGGGCAAGTTAGCTCGCCTTGCTGGTGCTGATGCAGTTGTCTTTCCTGCACCTTATGGAAAAGCCACTGTCATAGAGGACAAGTTCCTTAATGTGTGGAGGAATTTGACATTCCCAATGTACCATCTGAAGCCGGTTTTCCCCCTGCCTGGTGGTGGTATCACACCTGCTATGGTGCCGAAATTGATGAACACCCTGGGAAATGACATTGTAGTACCTGCAGGAGGCGGGATACATGCCCATCCACAAGGTCCTGTTGCTGGGGCAAAAGCATTTCGTCAGGCAATTGATGCCACCATGCAAGGCATTTCCTTAGAAGAAGCGGCTAGGGAACACCCTGAATTAGCCACAGCATTAAAGATCTGGGGTGACCCCTTTAAAGAGATTAAAGGAGTATAGAGGAGGGCAATATGGCTAAGGTTACAATTTTAGGGGGGTGTGGAGCTGTAGGTAGTGTGGCGGCAGGGATACTTGCTTCCAGCGATCTTTTTTCCGATATTGTCGTTGCTGATATTAATATTCAGGAAGCCAACAAACTGGTTAAAGAGATTGGGAAAGGCAATGTTTCTGCTGTTCAGTTTGATGCTCATAGCAATGAAAGTATAAAAAATGCTATCGGCGGCTCATCCGTGGTGCTGAATTGCGTCGGCCCATTCTACGAATTTGGACCTCCAATATTGAAAGCGGTGATAGGTTGTGGAATAAATTATGTTGATATATGTGATGATTTCGATGCCACTGAGAAATTACTCGCTATGGATGAGGATGCCAAAAGAGCTGGAGTTTCAGCGCTAATCGGCATGGGGAGTTCTCCCGGACTGGCCAATGTATTGGTGAGGTTTTGTGCCGAATCTATGCTGGATGAGGTAGAGGTGGTTGATATTTATCATGCTCATGGTGGCGAAGATGTAGAGGGAGCAGCAGTAGTGAAACATAGGATCCATTCTATGGAAATGGGTATTCCCATGTTTCTTGATGGCAAATTCACCACAGTCAAGTTGTTTGATGAAAGCGGTAGGGCATTGGAGGAGGAGACCGACTTTGAGGATGTGGGAAGATACAATGTTTATGCCTATCCCCATCCTGAGACGATAACTCTTCCGCGGTTTCTTAAAGGAGTGAAGAGGGTAACCAACCTGGGAACTGTGCTTCCACCAAGTTATGCTGAACTTATAAAGACAATGGTGAGGTCAGGCATTACCACGGAGGAGGCAATCGAGGTTCAAGGCCAAAAGATTATTCCTCTGGAGTTCGCTGTGGCATTCATAATTTCTCAAAGAGACAAACTCCTCCGGGAGGCTGGCTTAACTCACCCCATGGGGTGTCTAAAGATAGTGGTGAAAGGGTATAAAAATGGCAAAAAGAACACATATATCTTTTCAACGTCTTCGAGCAAGCAGGGTATGGGACAAGGGACAGGTATCCCTGCAGCGCTAGGGGCAATGCTCATGGGAAGTGACAAGATAAAGGAAAAGGGAGTTCTCCCGCCAGAGGGCTGTGTCGCCCCGATGGACATGCTTGGACTTGTACGAACTAAGGTAAAGCTGGGGAAAGGAGCAACGGCGTCCTTTATTATGGAGCACATTGACGAGAGTGGAAAGTCTAAGAAGGAAGATTTTCTCACTATGATGGGGAAGTGAGGATAACAGAAAAATCGGGATAGCCGAGGTTTATATCACCTCTCCTTAAACATTGGGTTGCTTTTCCCGAAGGAGGCGTTGACCCATTAACGTAGTCGCGTATTTGCTCATCCTGTCACCCCGTTTACAGGGATATACGCTAAAAGTTGACATAATGCTGTAGCGTATTGACAAGGAGCGTTTTTAATTTTAGTGGGTTAACTGTCTTGATTCTTACACTCTAGCGTGTATAATATTATTGATGGCAAAAAAGAAGAAGGTGCCGTGGGATAAAGAAGGCGTAAAGGCGTTAAGGCGACATTTAGGGCTGACTCAAGCGAAGATGGGGGAAGAACTGGGCACACGGCAGCAGACGATCAGTGAGTGGGAAACTGGGATGTATCGACCCCGCGGTACTTCAGTTACTTTGCTTAGCATAGTTGCTGAACGCAGTGACTTTAAATATAAAGTAAAAAGAAGACATGGTGAGCCATATTAAGGCTGGTTGCTGTGGCAACGACGCCTTGAGATTTAAGCAGTTGATGGGGGGAAAACAGATTTAATTTTTTGGCTATGTTTACACGTAATCGGATAAAACTTCAGGAACGGGAAATAAGTTTGGTATGGAAGCGGCTTTTAGGAGAAAAGTTGCTTACTGAAGAGGGATGGATGATTCGTGTAATTTATCCTGGCAGGATTAATAACGGTGGCGGGCCTGATTTTCGTGATGCTGTAATCTCGGCTGGTGATGAGAAGCCAATTAGGGGGGACATAGAGATTCATGTACATGCTAGTGATTGGCATAGCCATGGACATCATTGCGACTCTGAATATAGTAACGTAATTCTTCATGTAGTTCTGTGGAATGATAACCGGTACTCTACTTTTACCACGGATGGCAGATTTGTTCCGTTGATCTGTTTGGCTAAATCCTTGCAGTATCAACCTAGATTGATGTCGTACCGTCAGCTTGCTTGTTTTTGCAGTGGAGAGAATATGGGGAGACAAGACCTGGAGAGGTTATTGAACGATGTTGGTGTAAGAAGGTTCAAGCAAAGGGTGGAAATGTTTGAAAGAAAATTATTGAAGGAGGAGGCAAGCCAGGTGCTTTTCGAGGGTATAATGATAGCTCTAGGCTACACTAAGAATAAGAGGTCTTTTGAGGAGCTGGCTCAAAGGTCACCGCTTCGTTTACTTGAAGGAGAATTAAAAGGGAGTTTGCTGTTGAAGGAGGCTATGCTTTTAGGCATGGCTGGTTTATTGCCTTCGCAGCGGATATACGGTGCATTTGTATGTGAAGAGTGGGTGAGGGAATTGGAACAAACCTGGCATTCATTTGGGCAAGATGAAACTATGCCTCAAAGTGACTGGTGTCTCACTCATATATACCCCAATAATTCCCCTGTGCGTCGTATCATAGCTCAGAGCCATCTCCTTCATCGTTACCGTGAAAGGGGGTTGTTGCTGAATATACTGGAGTTGGTGGCCGGAGCATCGTTAACAAAGGAGGGTTGTTGCCTGGAAAGTGATTTAATGGTAGCAGGGGATGGATATTGGCTCGACCATTTTGATTTCGATGTTAGGTCACGAAGTAGAAAGTCGGCTCTTTTAGGACGAGGTAAGGCAGGAGAGATTATAATAAATGTGATATTGCCATTCACATTTGCCTGGTGGGGAGCTACTGGTGAAACAGAATTACAGCGCAAGGCTCTGCAGCTTTATGTTGAGCATCCCAGGTTAGCCGAAAATGAGCTCACATGCCATATGGCAAGACAACTGTTCATTAAGCATCCTTCGGGTTTTACTGCATGCCAGCAGCAGGGACTGATTCATTTATTCAAGGATTATTGTTGCCAGGCAAGGTGCTCTGAATGTCCTCTGGTTAGCCAAGGCTGAGGCTAGGGACTACATCAAGGTCATAACTACTGAAGTTGCCGTTCTGGAAATGGTAATAGCCGCAGGCGGCTACCATGGCGGCATTATCGGTGCACAGATGAGGTGGAGGGACTGAAACAGCTATTGGTGAGGAGTCAAGAAAGCGTTGTGTTAGAGATTTATTGGATGCCACGCCACCGCTCAGCAAGATTTGCTTTACCTGTAATTTCTCGGCAGCATTGATTGTCTTTGTGACCAGAACATCTATCACAGCCTCTTGGAAGCTTGCAGCAACATTGGCTACCATCGAGCTATTTCCCAGGACCTGATTCTTCTGGACGAAGTGCCACAAGGCAGTTTTCAGCCCACTGAAGCTGAAATCATGGTTTCCCTTAAGCCAGGCGCGTGGGAAATGTAGGCAAGATTTCCCGGCACTAGCCTCCTTTTCAATAGCTGGTCCTCCGGGATAGCCTAATCCCAGGATTCGAGCTGCCTTGTCGAAGGCTTCTCCTGCAGCATCATCGCGAGTCCGCCCCAGCTTTTCAAACTGTCCATGTCCTTTCATCAACACTAGCTCACTATGCCCTCCCGAGATGATAAGGCAAAGGGAAGGAAAAGAAGGGGTTTTCTCCTTATTCAGCCAGTTGGCGTAGATATGTGCTTCAAGGTGGTTGATTCCAGTAAAGGGAAGGTTTTTGCTTAAGGCAATTGCCTTAGCTACATTGACTCCCACCAATAATGAACCAGCCAGCCCCGGTCCAAAGGTTACCGCCATGCCATCGAGGTCCTGCCACGACGTCTTAGCTTCAGTGATTGCCTTTTCAATAACAGGAACAATGGAAAGCACGTGCTGTCTTGAGGCTACTTCGGGCACTATGCCGCCGTAGCGGGCATGTATTTCTATTTGCGAAGCTACGACGTCTGACAAAGTTCTAGTGCCGTTTTCCACGACTGCGGCGGCGGTTTCATCACAGGAAGTTTCAATACCGAGGATTTTCATGCTTCATCGTTGAAGGAGGTCAGGTGTCATAACACTAATGATACAATATTAATGAAGAGGAGGTTAACAAGAGTGGCTGAAGTGGATCATAAACGGAAGTTAAATAAGGCTATAGCGGAGGGGAAGCGGTGGAAACATTTCTAGCCGATGGTGATTCATTATCGGTAACTGCTCATGGCAGCGAAGCTGGTTATGTGTTATAGTGATTGACTTCCAATTCTAAAAGGGGGAGATGCGAAGAATGGATTTCAAACTCGGGGAAAAAGAAGAGGCATTAAGGAAGGGGATTCGTGAGTTTGCCCAAAAAGAGCTTCCTTCAGAGTGTTTTTGTCTTCTTTTGGAGGAAGAAAGTCGCGATGAAGATTGGAAGCTTGCCATGTCTATATCCAAGAAACTAGCCCAGAAGGGGTGGCTGGTTATGGCGTGGCCAAAGGAATATGGTGGGCAGGGGGCTTCCTACTGGGAGCAAATGGTATATGGGGAAGAGTGTGGATATTGGGGAATACCCGGTGTTGCCATGGGAGTAAGTGGTGTAGCTTGGGTGGGACCGTCTCTCATGCAGTTTGGAAACGAAGAGCAGAGAAAAAAGTACCTTCCCTTGATTGCTTCAGGAGAGGCCGATGGGGTGTGGTGCACTGCATATAGTGAACCTAATGCTGGGTCTGATTTTGCTAACATACAGACTCGTGCCGTAAGGGATGGGGATGAGTATGTTATTAATGGGCAAAAGGTGTGGACCAGTTGTGCCCATCGAGCAAGATGGTGTTGGCTGGCTGTGAAAACAGACCCAGGTGCTCTTAAAAAGCACCGTGGCATTAGCATTTTTATGGTAGATATGAAGAGCCCGGGAATCACGGTTAACCCGTTACTAAATTATTATGGTGCTCACATATTTAATGAAGTTTTCTTTGACAATGTAAGGGTCCCCGCCTCCAATCTGGTTGGCGAGGAAAATAAGGGGTGGTATCACTTGATGCACTCATTAGCTTCTGAGAGGCATAGCCTTGGTCCACCCCTTTACGGGAATGCCAGGAGACTGCTGGATGAGTTAGCAGGTTACGCTAAGGAAACTCAGTACGATGGTAAACCTTTGTCTCAAAATCTTGGAGTTCGCCACATGTTAGCTGATGCTGCCGTTGAGGCAGAGATGCTGAAGTTATTCAACTACCAGGTAACTTGGGAGTTGACTCAAGGGCTAATTCCTATTTATGGTTCTTCACGCAACAAAGCTTTTGGTGACCAACTATTGGAGCGGATAGGTATTATCGGGATGAGGCTCATGGGTACCTACTGTCAAGTTGACCCGTATTCGAAATGGACTAAGCTTCATGGCATCATCCAGCGGGTATATTTGCTTTCCCCCGGTATCTCGATTGCTGCTGGCACTGATGAAATTGAGAAGAATGTGATCGGGCAGTTCAAATTAGGCTTGCCCAAGTCATATTGAAATATCAGGGGGTATGATGGATTTCAAGCTTTCGGAAGACCAAGAGATGCTTCGGAGTTTAGCCAAGGATTTCCTGACAAAGGAATGTCCTAAGGTTAAGGTCAGAGAACTGGAGACGGATGAAAAGGGGTATGACCCACAGATGTGGCAAAAGATGGCTGAGTTAGGATGGCTTGGGCTTGTTTTTCCTGAGAACTATGGGGGTACCGGGGGAACTTTTCTGGACTTGGTGCTCCTGATGGAGGAGACAGGAAAGAATATTCTTCCCGGTCCTTTCTTTTCTACTACTGTCTGTGCCCTGCCGATACTGGAGTATGGAAATGAACGACAAAAGGCGAAATTTCTTCCTCAAATAGCCAATGGCACAGCAATTTGGGCTTTGGCGGTAATTGAGACATTGGGTGGGTACAAAGCTTCGGAGATAAAAGCCTCCGCTAGAGTAGGAGATGGATACTATATTATTGAAGGCACTAAGCTCTTTGTTCCCAATGCCAACGTGGCTAATCATTTGTTGGTAGCAGCGCGAACCAGTGAGCAGGCTGAGGGAATCGCAATGTTTATCGTTGACGCTAACAGCGCAGGTGTGGAAGTGGAGGTAATTCCCACCATAGCTCAGGATAAACAATGTCAGGTGACGTTCAACAGGGTGGAAGTCCCTGAGGGTAATGTTCTTGGGGATGTTGGAGGAGGGTGGGATATAGTAGAGTTTATTTTAGATAGAGCAGCTATCTTGAAGTGTGCCGAAGTATCCGGGGGATGCCAGGCTGTTGTAGAAATGACCAACGCCTATGCTAAAGACAGGGTTCAATTTGATAAGCCTATTGGTTCCTTCCAGGCAATTCAACATAGGTTGGTTGACATGTTTGTTAATGCAGAGGGGTTGCAATACTTGGTGTATCAAGCAGCCTGGGAGATAAGCACTGGGTTTCCATCCAGGTTACACATCTCCCTGGTCAAGGCGAAGGCAGGCGAAGTTTACCAGCGGACGTGCCTTGATGCGATTAGGATTCATGGAGCCACTGGATTTACCAAGGAACATGATGTTGGTCTCTACTTTCGGCGTGTTAAGGCATCGGAGTTTGCCATGGGTGATAGTGATTTATGGGAAGAAAGGGTGGCTGCTGAACTGGGGCTTTAATCCGATAGCGCCTGTAGAATAAGTAATAGAGAAAGAAGAGTTACGCCGTATATTGTTAGCGAGCTCGATTTCTTGATAGAATTGCCAAACAGCAGAAAATAGAAAAGGAGGTTTACTATGGCGGAAGTGAAAGATTACATGTGGAATTACTCCGACCCTTATGCGTATTTGAAGAAGGTTGATCACGGCTTAAGCAGCATGCCGCCGATGATTATCTCGGTGGCGCTGACGGGGAGCGTGCATGGTAAGGAAGCCAATCCCAACTTGCCGGAGTTGCCTGAGGAGCAAGCAGAGCAATCCTACGATGCTTATAAAGCAGGGGCGAGCATTGTCCATATCCATCGGCGTCTGAGAGATAACCCACAGATGAGTTCCTATAGTGGCGATGATTATTTGGAGGTTAATGCTCTAGTCAGGGAAAAGTGCCCCGATATAATTATCAACAACACCTCAAGCGGTCTTCCCGGGATTACCATAGAGCAAAGGCTGGCTTGTGTTGAACATGGCAAACCTGAGATGGCTAGTCTGGACCTTCATGCATTTATATTGCGTCTGGTCATAAAGGCACGTGAAGCTGGGCAGGAGTCAATGAGCTTCGATGTCTGTATACCGTGGACTTATGGTGAATCGGAGAAATATGCTACGAAGATGAAGGAGAAGGGTGTAAAGCCCGAGATGGAGATATACGACCCCGGTGAGTTCTGGTTTGTGGACAGCTTAATTAAAGGCGGGTTTGTCGACCCACCTTACTGGATTCAGTTTGTCATGGGCTTTCAAACGAGCATGTATGCCACGCCGGCGAATGTGTTAAATTTGGTTCAGCACCTACCGCCGAATTCCTTATTCAGCATGATTGGCACAGGTGTTAATCAGATGCCCATGGTAACTATGGGGATTCTGCTTGGTGGACATATTCGGGTTGGTATGGAGGACAATATCTACATTGAACCTGGGAAATTGTGCCAGAGCAACGCTGAGCAGGTGGAAAAGGTGGTGAGGTTGGCCAGGGATATGGGGCGAAGGATAGCTACACCTAAAGAAGCCAGACAGATGCTTGGCATCTCTGAAAAGCCAACTCAATATAAATAAATTTTTAGGAGGTGTAATGGCTAGAAGAGTAGCGATAGTGGGCTATGCCCAGAGTTACCATCAGCAGGACATGCAAATGACGAGGGAGGACATGGTGTTCGAAGTTGCCAAAGGGGCTCTTCATAACGCAGGCATTTCAAGGGAGGATGTGGACACTGTGATTACCGCTTCCACAGATTTTTTAGATGCAAGGACAATCTCAAATCTTTATACCAGCATGGCTGTTGGGGCTTATCTGAAAGATGAATCGAAGGTGGAGGAAGATGGGGCTTTCGCAGCCTATTATGCTTTGATGAGAATTCTTTCTGAAGTTCATGATATAGCTCTGGTAGAGGCGCATACACAAGGCTCGGTGGTGAATCCTCATCTGATATCCAGCTATACACTCGACCCTCTGTTTGATCGGCAGATGGGTTTTCTGAATGATATATCAGCAGCGGCTCTCCAGGCGAGAATGTATATGGACAAGTACGATGTATCGGAGGAACAAGTTGCGAGGGTGGCCGTTAAGAACCTCGTGAACGCTGCCGATAACCCAAACGCCCATAGAAGAATGCCAGATGTGACCGTTGAGGAAGTGCTGAACTCTAAGCTTTATTACGACCCCATACGGGAACTGACGATGTCTCCCATCAGCGATGGGGCTTGTGCTCTAGTGCTTGCCTGTGAGGAAAAAGCTAAGGAAATTACCGACAACCCGGTGTGGATAGAAGGGGTAGGTAGCTGTCAGGATACTTATATCCGGGACAGAAGCCTTTATAAACTTGATTCTTTACAAAAAGCTGCCCAAGATGCCTATGAAATGGCCGGGGTAAGTGACCCCTTTGCTCAGATAGATGTTTTCGAGATTTCCGAGAAATTCGCTCACGAAGAGTTGATGATTTATGAGGCTCTGGGGTTATGCCGAGAAGGGAAGGGTAAAGCCCTCGTTGAGAAAGGCATGACTGAAAAGGATGGCGAAATACCGGTGAACCCCAGTGGTGGGGCTTTAGGCGCAGACCCTATTTGCGCCACAGGTTTGGTGAGGATAATAGAGGCAGCGAAACAGATAATGGGTGAAGCAAATGGTTATCAAATCCCGGCATACAGGGCTCTGGCTCACGGACAATTCGGAATATGTGCTCAAAAAAACATAGTCTTTATTCTAGGAGGTGAATAAAATGAGGAACGTTGCCATAATTGGCTGTGGTCAGACAAAGCATTCTGGGAGAAGGAGGGACGTTAATCTTGCCGAGATGGTTGGGGATGCGGTGTGGAATGCATTGGAAGATGCTCAGGTGAGTCCTCAGGAAGTGGATGCTTTTACTGTAGGGAACATGCAAGGATTTGGTGGCGTTGCCCAGCCAGAGCAATGGCTTGGGGATTGGATTGGTGCTTCGGGGAAGCCCGTCCTCCGAATTACCACTGGTGGGTCAACTGGAGGCTCTGTTGCTCATGGAGCTTATTATGCTGTAGCTTCGGGACTTTATGATATAGCCGTAGCGACTGCCTGGGAAAAGCACTCGGATAGCAAAGAGCCTGGAGCCACGACCGGTCTTAGTCATGTTGCTCTTGGCAACATGCTTAATTTGGTAAATTGTGGAGTGGGTTTAAAACATCTGTTATCTATGTTCGTGGTAGGTGCTGCTGCAGGAGTAGCTTGTTACCAGGCGATGTACTATATGCATAGAAGTGGATGTCGTGTCGAGCATCTTGATATGGTGGCTGCTAAGGATAGGCGTAACGCTGCTAAGAATAAATATGCCCATCTGCAGTGGCCTGATTGCACTCCCGAGGATATAGCTAAGACTGAATGGATTGCATACCCATTCAGGTATGGGCATGTCTGTCCTGCTTCTGATGGTGCCTCTGCTATGGTCCTTGCTTGTGAGGACATTGCCCGGAAAAGGTGTAAGAAGCCAGCTTGGATCAAGGGGCTTGCCGCTTATTCAGATGAAGAAAATCAGATAATGAGCGAGGGTGCCGGAGGGATAGCTATACTTGATGCCTCTCAACAGATAGGGGCAACGATGTCGGCAATAAAGGCTTACAAAATGGCGGGAATAAAAGACCCACAGAAAGAGATAGATTTGGCTGAGATCTACCAGCCGTTTCCCAGCCAGGAACTGTTATTCGCTGAAAGGCTGGGATTATTCGATGAAGGCAAAGCATGGCAAGCTCTGGAGAAAGGCGAAATGGACATCAATGGTCGAATGCCTTGTGACCTTTCAGGTGGCGTGAATGCTACCAATGCAATAGGCTCTTCAGCGCTACAGCGCATTCTGGAGTGTGCCTTACAGATAATGGGAAAGGCTGAAGAACACCAGGTTCCTAAAGAAGTTCACAATGCGGTGGCTCACGGATGGGGTGGCGCTACGAATTACATTACTGTAACTGTCCTCGGTGATTCTCCTTATTAATTCTTTGGGGGTGAAAGGAATGCCATATATAAAGGAACAACGGAAAGAGACGATAAGTGTGGAAGCTGATTGGGATGTAGGGGGCTCTACTACCTGGAAACACTCCACGCTGCTTCGGGAATATGCCCATGGGCTTAAGGAGAAAAAGATAATTGGCTCCCTTTGTCCCGGATGTGGAAAGGTTATTGTGCCGCCCAGGAACATCTGTGGAAGGTGCCACAGGAAGATGGATGAGAGGGTGGTTGTCAGTGATATAGGCACTGTTACTTGCTTTGTAATCTCGGCGCCTGTGATAAAAGGGAAAACTAAAGTCATGGGGATGGACCCTGTTGAGATGGGCTTGGTGGCAGAGGGTGAGAGGGTTATTTCGGTCTATGTCAAACTTGATGGTGCCGATTCCAATATTGATACCGAGCTAATAAATTGTAAGCCTGAAGAGGTTCATGTGGGGATGAGGGTGAAAGTAGTTTGGGCGAAGGAGCCACAGGGGAAGCTCAGCGATTTGGAAGCTGTTGAGCCTCTTAAGGATTAAAAAGGAGGTTTTGGAGATGTCGTCACAAAGCGAAATAGTTTTAACAAAAGCCCCTGTCCCCCTGGTTTTTGGCTTTCAGTGGTCAGTGGGTGAGATGATGGAGAAATTCATAAAAACACTGGCTGACAAGAAGATTTTAGGGGCAAAATGCCCTCAATGTGGATATGTTTATGTGCCACCAAGGTGGAGATGTGGGAAGTGCTATGCCAAAATAGAGGAGGGAAACCTAACTGAATTATCGGGAAAGGGAATCTTGCTAAGTTACACTACTGCTTATGTTGAGCTTGATGGTGTCGGCAATTTTAAGGAACTGAGTGAACCAAAGGCAATCGGGGCTATAAAGCTGGAGAGCGCAGATTCCACAATCTTCATGCCGCTGGGAGAAGTCAAGCCTGGGGATTTAAAGGAAGGTATGAAAGTTGAAGTGGTATGGAGGGAGGAGCCGAAAGGCGAACTAGCCGATATAAAGTATTTTAGGCCGGTCAAGGGGTGAAATTCTAGCACTGCTAAGTTCTTGTTAAGGCAGCGCAAATAGGGGTGAGGATTTTCGGTGGTGCTGGTTGATTTAGGGAGAAGTTAATCTAGCGCTTGTTTCTTTGCACCAATAAAGACATGCTACTTTGCTTTTGTAGCTCATGGTGCTAGAATTTAGCTATGTCGGGGCATTCCAAGTGGTCGCAGATTAAGCGGCAGAAGGGGGTGACTGATGCTCGGCGGGGTCAGTTATTTACCAAGCTTACTCGGGAAATTATAGTTGCGGTAAAGCAAGGTGGGGCAAATCAGGAGGCTAACCTTCAGCTGCGTCTGGCAATACAAAGAGCTCGTGATGGCAATATGCCTTTGGAGAATATCGATAGGGCCATAAACCGTGCCAGCGGTGGAGGCGAGGCCTCTGAGCTAGTCTCGGTAACGCTCGAAGGCTATGGTCCGAATGGGGTAGCAGTCTTGGTGGAGGCGCTGAGTGATAACCGTAAGAGGGCTATTCAAGAGGTGCGGCGTCTTTTCACGCGACACAATAGCAATTTAGGTGAAAGTGGCTGTGTTTCCTGGCTTTTCGAGAGCAAGGGTGTGATCATGGTGGAGAGCGATGGCTCTGATGCTGAGGAAGTGGCATTGCAGGCTATCGATGCCGGTGCTGAAGATGTTAAGACGGAAAGGGGTTATCTTGAGATACACACTCAACCACAAGATATGGAAAAAGTAAAAGAAGCCATCAGTGAAGGGCAACATGTAATCTCAGCAGAAATATATTTGGTGCCAAAAACCACAATGCTCCTTGGTGAAAAGGAAGCCACTCAGACTTTAGCCTTTCTTGACCAGCTAGAGGAGTTAGACGATGTGCAGCGTGTTTTCTCTAATATTGATTTTTCCGATGCTACATTAGAGAAACTACGTGCTCAAAGGTAAGGATTATGCGCATCCTTGGCATTGACCCCGGGACGGTGAATCTAGGCTACGGGATAGTGGATGATGGAGAAAAGATGCAGATGGTGAATTGCGGGGTATTAAGCTTTTCACGGAATACTCGTTTGGAGGAAAGACTGCGTTCCGCATACAATGGGTTATCTCAAATCATTGCCAAACATCATCCCGATGAAGTAGCTATTGAGGAACCCTTCGTTGGGCGTAATATCCGTTCGGCATTGGCTATTGGCAGAGCACAAGCTATAGCTATTTTGGTGGCTGCCAATCAAAGACTGCCGGTATATCGGTATTCACCAACTCAAGTGAAGCAGCAAGTAACAAGCTATGGAAGGAGCGATAAAGAACAAGTACAGGAAATGGTGAGAATGCTTCTGGAACTTGATCAGTCGCCTCAGCCAAGCGACGCTAGTGATGCCTTAGCTGTGGCAATTTGTCATATCCAGCAAAGTCGCCTCAATAAGTGGCTTGCTAACGAAGACTGAGATGATAGCTACTCTGGAAGGAACACTGGAATATTGTGGCATTGATGCGGCTGTCATTAAGGTGGGTGGTGTCGGCGTTCAGGTATATCTTCCCGGTTCGACCTTAATTCAGCTGGGAGCCCTCGGTGATAAAATTTCCCTTTATACCCACCTCTATGTAAAAGAGGATAATATCTCCCTTTACGGCTTCACCTCCACTGAGGAGGTAGCTCTATTCAAGAATCTTATCTCCATTTCAGGAATTGGCCCTAAGGTGGCATTAGCATTGCTCTCTAAACTAAGTGCGGAACAATTAGCTACAGCGATTATCAGCGGTAATGTTGACCTTATTCAGCAAGTACCTGGCATTGGTAAAAAAATGGCAAACCGTCTTGTTGTTGAACTCAGAGATAAGCTGGAACGGGAGTGGAAAGAAGCTGCTTTGCCTTTAGCCCCAAAGGATAGCGATGCTATAGCTGCCTTAACCAGCCTGGGCTACTCTTTGAGAGAAGCTGCTCAGGTTGTTTCCAGCATTCCCAATTCCTCGGAGCTAAGCCTGGAGGAAAAAGTTAAAACGGCACTCCAGGAACTATCTGGTAGGTAAACGCCTTGTAGGTATGGCTTCGTTCAAAACGGTTTCCGACTTTCAACTTACTGGAGACCAGCCACAAGCCGTGGATAGGCTGGTGGAGGGGCTGAATAAAGGATATCATGAGCAAACATTGCTTGGAGTCACTGGAAGCGGCAAAACCTTCACCATGGCGAACGCCATTGAGAGGGTGCAAAGGCCTGCGCTGGTCATTTGCCACAATAAGACTTTAGCTGCTCAATTAGCCACAGAGTTCAAGGAATTCTTCCCCGAGAATGCCGTGGGATACTTTGTCAGTTACTATGATTACTATCAACCTGAAGCTTATATCCCAAGCACCGATACTTATATTGAAAAGGAGACTGATATAAACGAGGAGATTGATAAGTTGCGACATGCTGCTACCAGAGCTCTTTTTGAGCGTAGCGATGTCGTTATAGTGGCTTCAGTCTCTTGTATTTATAGTTTAGGTGCTCCTGAGGAATATCATAGCTTTGCCCTTACTGTAGAAAAGAATGAGAGTTATAACCGAGACAGGCTTGTCCGCCATTTGGTTGATATGCAGTATGAGAGGAATGATTTTGAGCTAACGAGAGGTAAATTTCGTATTAGAGGTGATACTCTGGAAATTCTGCCGGCTTATGAGGAGATAGCACTGCGGATTGAATTCTGGGGGGATGAAATCGACCGCATCGTGGAAATTGACCCACTCACTGGCGAACTTCTATCCCAGCGTGACCAGGTAGACATTTACCCTGCTAAGCATTTCGTTACTCCTCATGATAAGTTGATGGCGGCAATTGAAGATATTAAGGAGGAACTAAAGGGAAGGCTTGAGGAGCTAAAGAGTCAGGGTAAGTTGCTTGAAGCTCAAAGGCTGGAAGCTCGAACCAACTACGATATTGAAATGCTTCGAGAGGTTGGCTATTGCACCGGTGTGGAGAATTATTCCAGACATCTTCAGCGGCGTGCCCCCGGAAGTACACCCTGGACTTTACTTGATTATTTCCCTGATGATTATTTGTTATTTATTGATGAGTCTCACATGACCTTGCCTCAAATAAGGGGAATGTATCATGGAGATATATCGCGGAAGCAAACTCTGGTTGATTACGGTTTCCGTCTTCCTTCAGCACTGGATAATCGGCCATTAAATTTTGAGGAATTTCAGAAGCATGTTAACCAGGTCGTCTACGTCTCCGCTACGCCAGCGCAATATGAATATGAGTACAGCCAGCAGGTAGTAGAGCAGTTAGTTCGTCCTACAGGCTTGTTGGAGCCCAGTGTGGAGGTCAAGCCAGTCAAAGGGCAAATCGATGACCTCATCTATCAGATAAGGACAAGAGTGGATAAAGGCGAACGCTGCTTGGTAACTACTTTAACCAAGAGGATGGCTGAGGAACTGTGTGATTATCTCAGAGAGATGGAGATAAAAACTCACTATCTTCACTCCGAGATTGAGACTCTGGAGAGGATAGAGATATTGCGTGACCTTCGGCTCGGCGTTTACGATGTTGTGGTCGGTATTAACTTATTGCGTGAGGGATTAGACTTGCCTGAGGTGAGCCTGGTAGCCATACTCGATGCTGATAAGGAAGGTTATTTAAGGTCAAAGGGGGCGCTTATCCAGACCATGGGTAGGGCCGCCCGACATGTGGATGCCCATGCGATAATGTATGCTGATTCCATTACTAAGTCGATGCGGGAAGCAATAGAAGAAATCGGACGTCGCCGAGCAATCCAGGAAGTTTACAACAAGGAACATGGCATAACACCGCAAGGGATAAAGAAGGCGATCAAGGATATTACCCAACGTGTTCAAGCGGTAGCGGAAACTCGTGCTCCTTATATAGCTAGCCCTATTTCTATGGAAGAGATGCATCGCCTCATTAAACAGCTAGAATCTCAGATGAAAGCAGCAGCAAAGAATCTGGAATTTGAGAAGGCTGCTTTGCTCCGTGACCGTATCATTGAATTAAGGAAGGACGAGGAATCAATCTCACCCTTCGCTAAAGCAAAATAGACATTCTTAACGGCTCATTCCCGATTTTGGTGATGTCGGTGAGCAGTGCTATACTTGATGACTGAAATGGCGAGAATAGACAAGCGGACAAATGATGAAATCCGCCCGGCGCGGATAACCTTGGGTTATCAATCTTTTGCCGAAGGTTCAGCGTTAATAGAGTTGGGGCGGACGAGGGTGTTATGTTCCGTAAGTATGGAGGAGAGGGTTCCTCATTTCCTGAGGGATAGCGGGCAAGGCTGGGTGACTGCGGAATATGCTATGTTGCCCCGCGCAACGCTTACCCGCACGCCGAGAGATAGGGTAGGGGGAAGAAGCCAGGAAATCCAGCGTCTTGTTGGTCGTAGTTTGAGGGCGATAACTAATATGACTGTCCTTGGGGAGCGAACTTTCATTGTGGACTGCGATGTATTGCAAGCAGACGGCGGCACCAGGACCGCTGCGGTCACCGGTGGATATGTTGCCCTGTATCAAGCTTTCCATAATTTGAGAAAGCAAGGTATATTGCCCTTTATGCCGCTCAAGAAGATGGTAGCCGGCATTAGCGTCGGAATTGTGGCTGGAGATATGCTGCTTGACCTTTGCTACGAGGAAGATTATCGCGCTGAAGTTGATTTCAATGTGGTTATGACTGATGGAAGCGAGTTTGTGGAAGTCCAGGGAACTGCCGAAGGTAAGCCTTTCTCTAAAGAAGCTATTGATTCACTGCTCCTGTTAGCCCAGCAGGGAATAACAAAGCTGTTCAAAAGCCAGAGGGAGGCAGTAAAGGCTTTATCTTAGGGGCGGACTTGCCCGCTGCCGAAGATAATCCACTTATAGCTAGTTACTTCCTTCAGGGCCATCGGTCCGCGGGCATGGAATTTTTGAGTGCTTATGCCTATCTCGGCGCCCAATCCGAATTGACTACCATCGGTAAAGCGAGTGCTGGCATTGGCATAGACACAGGCAGCATCCACTTCGTTGAGAAATCTCATTGCAGATGAGTAATCTTCGGTTACAATAGCTTCGGAATGTCCTGAGCCATATTTGGCAATATGCTCCAGAGCTTCATCTAAGGAATCGACGACTTTAATAGCTGCAGTTAGGGATAAGAACTCTCTCCCCCAGTCCTCCTCTGTTGCCGGGACTAACTTCAGGGAAGGGATGGAATTTAGGATAGCCATGACTCGTTCATCACAGTGCATTTCCACATTAGCCTTTCCCCATTCCTTTGCGATTAAAGGCAGGTAATCTCTAGCAATCTGATTGTGGACCAGGAGGCAATCCAGGGCATTGCACACTGTTGGGCGTTGCACCTTGGCATTATAGGCAATAGCTGTGGCTTTATCGAGGTCAGCGCTCTTATCCACATAGGTGTGGCAAACGCCTACGCCGCCGGTAACCACGGGCATAGTGGCGTTTTCTGAGATGAGCTTTATCAATCCAGCACCGCCACGAGGGATTATCAGGTCAATTATTCCTTTCATTTTAAGCATGTGATTAACCAGAACTCGTTCTGTGGATTCAATGAGTTGAATTGCGCCATTGGGCATTCCAGCTTGCAGGCAGGATTGCTGGGCTACTCCGGCAAGTGCCATGTTGGAATTTATCGATTCTTTTCCGCCGCGAAGGATGACAGCGTTACCTGATTTAAGGCACAAGCTGGATATGTCTATAGTTACGTTGGGGCGACTTTCATATATTGCACCGATCACTCCGAGGGGGACTCGCTTCTTGCCTATTTGCAGGCCATTTGCCAGGGTCCTCATTTCAAATATCTCACCCACAGGGTCAGGCAGGGCAGCCACCGTCTTTACATCCTGTGACATCGCCTCGAGGCGGGATGCCGACAACATAAGTCTATCAAGCATGGCTTCATTCATTCCTGAGGCTTTAGCTTGTTCATAGTCAACTTTATTGGCAGCCAGGATTTCATCTTGCCTGCTAACAACGGCTTCAGCGATGTTGAGCAAAGCCTTATTCTTTATTTCTGTAGAAAGGAAGGCAAGCTTCTTTGAAGCTGCCTTAGCCGCCTTTGCTTTTTCCTCCAGTTCCTTTGTTGCTAGCTCCATCCCTTGTTCTCCTTTTATTTAATGACTCACAGTATCACCATGTTGTTTCTATGAATTATTTCATCGCCATAGTTATGCCCGAGAAGGGTTAATATCTGGTCAGAGTGGGCACCTTTGATGATAGCTATATCGGCAGAGCTGTAATTGGAGACACCACAGCCGATTTGGTTTCCTTGCTCATCGAGGATATCCAGGATATCGCCACGCTGGAAATCGCCTTTTACTTCCCGGATGCCAGCGGGCAGCAGGCTCTTATTCTGCTCTTTGATGGCTGTTTCGGCGCCTTTGTCTGCTACTACTTTACCCTTGGAAGCCAGCCCGCTAAGCAACCATCTTTTCCTGCTCTCCATTTTACTGGTTTGTGGAGGGAAAAACGTGCCTACACCTTCTCCATTACTAATTTTTATCACTGCCTGAGGCTGTCGTCCATCGGCAATGATGACGTTTACCCCTGAGGAGGTGGCAAGCCTGGCAGCCTCGATCTTGGTCAGCATTCCGCCGGTTCCCTGGCGGTTGGCCGTTTTGCTGGCCAGATGCTCGATTTTGGAATCAATCTTGTCCACCCGGCGAATGAGTTGAGCCTCGGGATTATCTTTCGGGTCGTTGGTATATAACCCTCCGATGTCTGTGAGCAATATGAGAAGGTCAGCATCAACCAGATTGGCGACCATGGCGGAAAGATTATCATTATCCCCGAATTTGAGCTCTTCAATCTCGTCTAGGGCAACAACATCGTTCTCATTGACGATGCAAATTACTCCCAGTTCAATCAACGCCAGCAGTGTATTGCGGGCATTAAGGTAGCCAGAGCGGTCGGACATATCTGCTTTAGTAAGCAATGCCTGGGCTACAGGTATGTCATACCTGTTAAAAAGCCGTTCATAAGTGGACATAAGGTGGCTTTGTCCAATTGAAGCTAGAACCTGTTTAAACTGCGTATTCTTACGTTCTGAGATTCCCACTAGTTTTTCTCTTCCTGCAGCGATGGCTCCTGAGGAAACTATTATTATTTCCTTTCCTTGACGATGGAGCTGCGCTATTTGGTCTACCAAACTTGACATAACTTCCAAGTCAAGATGCTCTGTGCCTGAGGTAAGAAGCCGTGTGCCAAATTTAGCCACTATGCGGTGGTATGACATTAGTCAGATTATAGCAATGCTGAAGAAGCTCAACAACTGAAAAAATATTATTATACTACTATACTACAGAAGATGAATCTTTCATGTTTACTACCGTTAGTGGAAGCACTGCCTTCCTATAGGGAGCTGGTGAAGCAAGCGAGTGTTCAGTGGGAAGGCAAGGTGGTGGTGCTTGATGCCGCTAAGCCTTATGTTATAGCTGCTCTTCACGACGAGCTTGGCTTGCCAGTAATGGTGATAACCATCCAGCCCGGAGATACCAGGAAAGTGTATGAGCAACTTCAAGTTTGGTGTTTCCCCTCAGCTAATCTGCATTACTTTCCTGAGGTTGATTTCCACCCCTATGAGCCTGTTGATTCCTATTGCAGCAGTACAATGGTTCAAAGGCTGCAGACATTATCGGCGTTAGCGCTTGCGCGGGGTAGTGGTGAGCCTCCTTTGATAGTAGCTTCATTACCAGCGGTAATGAGCAGGACTACTGCTAAAGAGGATTTCGCTTCTGCATGTCATGTGTTAAACCGGGGCATGACTGCAGACCCCCTGGAGCTTTTGCATAGATGGCAAAGCATGGGCTACGAAATGGAGAACATGGTTGAGTTGCCTGGGACGATGAGCCATCGAGGCGGCATCCTTGATGTCTTCCCTCCTGATAGCGACTTACCGGTGAGAATAGAATTTTTCGGAAATGAGGTGGAGAGCATGAGGCTTTTCGACCCGGTAGACCAGCGGTCGATGCAATTCCTGAATTCGATAACTATCATTCCAGCCAAGGAGATTCCTGCGCCTGAGGCAAGCATGGCGAATATCCTTGATCATGTTCCGGATAACACTTTGCTCGTTCTTGATCCTCTGCAGGAAATCGAGGATGCTGTTCACAAAGTGTATGACCAGGTTGTGGAGCGGGTGCAGGGTGGAGCAGACCAGGAAGACGGGCTTTCCAATCCTGGTTATTTGGGTTGGAATGAACTGGAGCCGAGACTGAAGGCGAAGAATCGCCTGGTGCTGAGCTCTTGGGGTGTCGGTAGTGAGCAATCTTTGCCTTTTGATCTGCCTCAAGGCTATGGCGGTAAGTTGGAAATGTTCCTCGATGATGCTAAGCAGATGATTGAACAAAGGCAGCGTGTGGTTGCAGTTAGCCATCAGGCAAACCGTTTAGCTGAACTTCTACAACAACAGGGCATATATATTTCTCCGGTTTCACGAATAGATGAAATGCCACCCTTAGGTTCAATCACTTTGATTCAGGGTTCATTAGCTGGGGGGTGGGTGGTTGAAGGTATATTGACCTTGCTTACCGATGCTGAGCTATTCGGCTTCGTGAAACAAGCACGTCAGGCAAAGAAGATGCCACTGCGTCGGCGCTGGCTATTTCCGCAATTGATGCCAGGCGACTATGTGGTCCATGTTGACCACGGTGTTGCCAGATTTGGTGGGCTGATTAAGATGTCTGACAATGGTATTGAGCGAGAATATCTTATTCTAGAATATGCCGGCAATGACCGGCTTTATGTACCTACTGAGCATATAGAAAGAGTCAGTCGATATGTCGGTGGTGTCGCGTCACCGACCTTGAGTCGACTGGGAACCTCAGCCTGGGAAACAACCAAAAAGCGAGTTAAGCAATCGGTGGCTGATATTGCACAGGAACTGGTTGAGCTTTACGCCCGGAGAGAAGTAAGCCCGGGTTTTGCCTTTTCCGAGGATACATTATGGCAACAAGAGCTGGAAGCGTCTTTCCCGTACATGGAGACATCAGACCAGCTTGAGGCGATTATAGCGGTCAAAGGAGATATGGAAGAAGGCAAGCCAATGGATCGGCTTATCTGCGGCGATGTGGGCTATGGTAAAACCGAAGTCGCTGTGCGGGCAGCTTTCAAGGTAATAATGGACAATAGGCAGGTGGCTATCCTGGTTCCTACCACTGTGTTGGCTCAGCAACATTTCACTACCTTCAGGGAAAGGCTGGGGGCTTTTCCGGTGAGGGTAGAAGTGCTAAGTAGGTTTTGTTCTACAGAGAAAGAAAAGGCTATTCTGGAAGGATTGGCTAATGGCGTGGTAGATGTATGCATTGGCACTCATCGCTTATTGCAAAAGGATGTTGTGTTCAAAGATTTAGGTTTGGTGATAATTGATGAAGAACAGCAATTTGGCGTGGTGCAAAAGGAAAAGCTGAAGCAGATGAGAAAAGAGGTAGATGTTCTTAGTCTCAGTGCCACTCCTATTCCACGCACACTTCATATGTCATTAATCGGTATAAGAGACATGAACATTATGGAGACGCCTCCTGAGCAACGGCTGGCAGTCAAAACCTATGTTGGTGCTTATGACGAAGCACTGGTTCGCCGGGCAATATTGCGTGAACTGGAAAGAAATGGTCAGGTGTTCTTCGTTCATAATCGGGTGAGCAGCATTGCTCTTGTAGCAAGCAGGCTGCAGTTGCTTGTCCCTGAAGCGAGGATAACAATAGTACATGGGCAGATGTCTGAGGAAAAGTTGGAGAAGGTGATGGCGGATTTTATTGCTGGTAAAAGCGATGTCCTGGTTACCACCACCATTGTTCAGTTGGGTTTGGACATGCCCAATGTTAATACGTTGATTGTTGACCATGCTGATAAGTTTGGGTTAACCCAGCTTTATCAATTGCGTGGAAGGGTAGGTCGTGGTATCAACCAGGCATATGGTTATTTCCTGTTCGATGGGAACAAGCAGCTGACGCACCAGGCTCATGAACGACTCAAGACTATGTTTGAAGCTGCAGAGCTTGGGGTTGGGTTCAGCATTGCTATGAAAGACCTGGAAATCAGAGGGGCTGGCAGTCTTCTCGGTGTCAAGCAAAGCGGACATATAGCTGCTGTTGGATTTGACCTCTATTGCCAATTGCTAGCTGGGGCAGTGGAGGAGCTGAGGGCACCCTCACCTAGCCTCTCCCTTCAAAGGAGAGGAATAGTTGAGGGGGAGGGGAAACAATCTCCCAGTATAGTTTTGCCGCTAAGCGCCTATATACCCGAGGAATATGTGGTTGATTTAGACACCAGGCTAAGCCTTTATCGCAGACTGGCAAAAATAGAGTGTATCGATGAAGTAGAGAGTGTAACTCGTGAGCTTGAGGATAGATTTGGCAGTCTGCCGCAAGTGGTGAAAAATCTTTTTTATGTGGTGCAGGTAAAAACAGCGGCTACCAGGCTGGGGGTGGAGTCTATTTTTACTTCGGGTAATCATGTGGTAATCAAATTCAGGGAGGGAAGGAAAGTTGCCCGCTTATCCCTGGCTGACAAATATGACAAGGCAATCAAAGCAGGTAATACCCAGGTGAGGTTGGATGGCAGATATTTTGGGAACAAATGGCCCGCCGTGCTCAGGGAGATACTTGAGAGCATAGCTGTGAGCTAGGTGCTTGACCCTATTTAGTTAATAAACCGATAGGCAATACCCACCTGCCATACGTTGCATTTAAAAGCACTGCTGCGGAGCCGTAAACAGCGGCACCGCCGCAGATAAGCCCGACCACACCGGCGACTTTGGGGGAAAGAGCACCGAAGAAAACTGCGGCAAGCAGCCAGAACAGCAATGTTAATGTGGCAAACACAAGGACATGAACTTTGGAAATCTTAAATGTGCCCACGGTCATGTAAGCGGTGAAGATACCCCATAAGATACATGTCCAGGCAAGGCCAGCACCTGATAGCTCAACTATCCCGAGCCACTCCATAAGGAACATAAAGCTTAAGCCCATCCAGAACACGCCATAAGAAGTGAAGGCGGTCAATCCGAAGGTGTCTCCACGTCTACCATCGATTATGCCGGCGATGACCTGAGCCACTCCTCCCCAGAAGAACGCAAAGAGCAATGGTTCTACATTGGTTATCAGTCCTATGTTGTGTATCTGAAGTAGAATGGTGCTAAAACCGAACCCCGCAAGCCCTAGAGCCCCAGGATGTGCCCATTTAACTTCTTCTGTCATAGTGAGCTCCTCTTTTGTAAGATAAATTAATGGTGTCAGGTGGGCTTTGTGTTCCACCCGGCACCATTTTTCTTACTCGCACCTTTGAATTTAAACTAGTACGCTCTCCCGTTGTCCTTGGACTTGGTTCTTGATAACTTCCACAATTTCAGGGTTAGCCAGAGAAGTTACATCGCCGACATCTTCTTTGTTGGAGATAGCGGCCAGCACGCGGCGCATGATCTTCCCTGAGCGTGTCTTGGGCATATCAGGCACAATATGAACTTTGCTTGGCCGTGCGATGGGACCAATATCAGTGCTAACCTTATTTCTGATTTTTGCTTCTAATTCTTTGCTGGGTTCAAAACCTGGCTTCAGGACGACATACAGGTCAACTACGGTGCCCTTTATTGCGTCTTTCTTTGCCACAACCGCTGATTCTGCCACCTCTTCATTAGTACCTGAAGAACTCTCTATTTCCTTGGCCCCTAATCGGTGACCGGCAACGTTTATTACATCGTCTATCCGGCCTAAAATTCGGAAGGACCCATCAGCAGCTTGAACAGCGCCATCGCCGGCAAAGTAATAATAATCACGATAATCTTTGCTTCCCAATTTGGAGTACTTGCTATAATATGTCTCAACATATCGGTCGGGGTCTTTCCATATTGTTTGGAATGACCCAGGCCACGGGCGCTTAATGCATATATTCCCCGCCTTGCCTGAACCCTTCTCGATTTCATTCCCATGCTCATCGAAGATTACGGGGTATATACCAGGCATGCCTATGCCGCAACTTCCCGGCTTCATTGCTCTAAGCGCTGGCAAATTGCTGCCGATGACACCTCCATTTTCCGTTTGCCACCAGGTATCGATAATTGTCGCTTCCCCTTTACCAACTTTGTCGTAATACCATCTCCACACCTCCGGTTCTATGGCCTCTCCTACCGTGCACATTAGCTTGAAGTGGTAGTTATATTTGTCAGGTTCATCAGGACCATCTCTTCTTATCATGCGGATCATCGTAGGAGACGTATGGAATATGTTTACATGAAGGTCCTCAGCTATCCTCCAGGAGCGTCCGGCATCTGGGTAAGTCGGTGTCCCTTCAAATATTACGCTGGTCGCAGCAATGGATAATGGGCCATAAACAATGTATGAATGCCCCGTGATCCATCCTATATCTGCAAGACACCAATATGTATCTTCAGGATGGATGTCAAACAGATGCTTTGATGTCCCGGCGACATAACTCAAGTATCCGCCAATGCTGTGCTGACATCCTTTGGGCCTTGCCGTTGTACCACTGGTATACATTAGAAACAGGGTATCTTCGGCTGGCTTGGAGAGTGGTTTCACTCTTCTTCCCCGATAATTCTCCAGCAGGTCGTTAATAAGATAGTCACGCCCTTCTACTAATGGGGTGGAGGAGCTATACTTGCCGGGATAGCGCTCCCAGATCAATACTTTTTCGATTTTGGTTTCTTTACACTGGTTAACAGACTCATCAGCTCTAGCTTTATGGTCAATAACCCTCCCAGATCGATGATAGCTGTCCATGGTTATTAACACTTTGCTCTCAGCGTCATCTGCCCTCTCGGCAACCGCTTTACTGCTGAATCCTCCGAACACCTCGGAGTGAATTGCCCCTATTCGCGCGCAAGCAAGCATTGATATCGGCAGCTCAGCAACCATAGGTAGATGAAATGTTACTACATCGTTTTCCTTGACTCCCATATCGAGAAGGAGTGCCGCAAACTCATTAACCCTTCGGTGAAGCTCCCTGTAGGTTATGAACTGGTAGGGTTCATCTTCAGGCTCGGGCGCAAATATGATTGCTGCCTTATTTCCGTATTTCTGCAGATGTCGGTCGACACAGTTGTAGCAGGCGTTCAACTTCCCACCAACAAACCACTTGAAGAAAGGGGGATTACTGGCATCGAGTGTCTCCGTCCAGTATCTATCCCAGCTAAGCATATCAGCGTATTCCTTGAAACACTCAGGATAGTTCTTTTCAGAAAACCGCTCGTAAATTCCCACGTCAGTCATATTGGCTTGTCGGATAAACTCTTCTTTGGGTTGAATAAGCTCCTCTTCTTTCCAATGGACCGCGATAGCTTCCTCTCCTACCTCGTTATATTCCCTTGGGGCGAATGGGAGAAATATTCCTTCTTGTCTCTCCTTGATCATTTCAGTCATATTGAGCCCTCCTTTAACTATTACATCAGCCCTGCTCATTTAGGCACCTCCGATATATAATTTCGGCTATAAAGATATTCCTCTGCCCTCCCAAGTAAACAACCTGTCAGAAAATCAGCTGCCCACATTCCGTTCACCAAAGACGAAGGTTACACTGAACTTGGGACCAGAACTCCAACGGGTTCCCTTCTCGAAGGGTGGTAGTGCTCAAGCATGCCGACAACCCTCAGGACCTCCAAGTCCTCAATCCCTTCCCTGGCCCCTATCTTGTTAGCTGTAGCCTGGACTGTTACTGGTGCATCTACCATGATTACCAAATCGCGTCGACCAGTAACCGGATCAACAAAATCTACCTCTGGCATCTCCTCCAGTTGTCTTACCAGGTCAATAGACTTGTGTTGCTCCATCTGGTCACCCAGAGTAACTAGAAAATATGCTCTCAGACCCATTGCTCTACACCTCCTTTGTTTTTATTCTGTTTCTGGTCGCTAAATTTGCTAACATATTCCGTAATCTCTATCCTTTGCTTCCTATCTTAATTTGACCATATTCGCCTGCTTGGTGACATCGATGTAAGCTACCTTTCTGCGCCATAGAAAACCTTCAAAATGGTGGGTGCTTTGTTAGCTGATTCCTACTACTCCCAGTTCATGGTTTTCATGGAGGCAAGAGCGTATTTTTATCCCTCGTGTACCAGTTGAAGCCGATAGTCAAATAGACTAAGACATAAAGTAGGAGCAGAACATTAGAAAGACTATTAGCAGCAAGAAGGATGTCAATGAAGAAGATTACTGTTTTGCTTTCTGAGTCCCCGCAATACTCCGTAGGCAATCATTCCACCAGCCAAGGCTGTCACCAATTGAGGCCAACTCATCATCACTGCCACGCTTGAAGCCAGGTTTTGGTTGAGAAGCAGACTGATGACTATTGAACTGGTGCCGAATAGAAAGGCGAACTTCAAAATACTTCCTGAGACCAGTCCTAGCCAGTAATTCCTCTGCCTCAGATAACCAAAGGTTACAACCAAAATAGCATTCCCCACTATGATAAAAGGAATCATAGGAGCCAACACTGGGGGTAAAAGCCCGACAGCTAAGGCTATTGAACATGGTATTAAACCAATAAGAATTGCGTCTCGCATGCCCAATGAAGCCACCGCAACAAGAAGGGTGGCATTAACAATTGGGCCGGTGATAAATTGGTTGGGAAACAGAGTAGCGGCAGTGGCTATCCCCAACAGCAAAACAAATCCAATCACTCTTGTTCTTGTAATCGTTAGAGTTTCCACTTGACTATTCATCCTTTAATACCTCCTTTGCACTTTCTTAATCTATACTACTTCCCTCTTGGTGTATTTGGTATGCAGTAGATGATGGGATTTCTCTCCCAACGGCTCCTTCAAGTAATCCTCATATACCTTCTTTATTGATGGATTGTCATGTGACCTCCGGTAAGGAAGTTCCTTATCTTCGTTATGGAGAACCTGTCCTCGAATACCTCTCAGCACCAAATCAAAGCTAATTGGCTGCCCTCCACCACCGGCACAGCCACCAGGGCAAGCCATAATCTCGATGAAGTGGTAGGGTGACTTACCTTCCCTTACCTCGTCAAGAACCTTCCTGGCATTGCCCAATCCATGAGTTACAGCCACTTTCACTTCCAGACCATCCATATTCACAGTAGCCTCCTTTACTCCATCAAGTCCCCTAACCGGCATGATGTCTAGCTTCTCAAGTTCTTTCCCAGTGACAAGCTTATAAGCTGTTCTCAATGCAGCCTCCATCACTCCACCAGTAGCACCGAATATTGTTGCTGCACCTGAATAGAGTCCCATAAGCTCCTCTGCTGGCTCACGGGGCAGGCTGGCAAAACTAATTCCTGCCTCTTTAATCATGCGGGAAAGCTCCCTGGTCGTCAGAACATAATCAACATCTGGGAAGCCACTATCTGCCATCTCGGATCTCTGCGCCTCGAACTTCTTCGCTGTGCAAGGCATGATGGAAACAGAGACAATCCTTGTCGGGTCTATTCCTGCCTTTTCAGCATAGTATGTCTTGGATAACGATCCGAACATCTGCTGGGGAGACTTACAGGTCGAGACATTAGGAATAAGGTCGGGATAGAAATGCTCCATGAATTTAATCCACCCAGGGGAGCACGAGGTAATTTGCGGCAAAACACCGCCATCCTTAACCCGTTTTACCAGCTCACTTCCTTCTTCCATGATGGTCAGATCTGCAGAGAAGTTAGTGTCAAACACGGCGTCAAACCCTAACCTCCTCAGCGCAGCGTGCATTCTGCCGGCGACAAGCGTTCCAGCAGGAAGGCCGAGTTCTTCACCAAGTGCTGCTCTGACTGCTGGCGCTTCCTGGACCACAACATGCTTTTCGGGGTCAGCCAGAACTGCCCAAACTTCGTCCACAGCAGACTTCTCCTTGATGGCTCCTACGGGACAGACATGGATACATTGCCCACAGTTTGTGCACTCTACATTGCCCAAACCATTTTCCAGGAAAGTAGAGACCATCGTTTCTAAACCACGATTAACAAAGCCGATCACACTCACCGTTTGCACATCGTGACAAACGCGAACGCATCTCCCGCAGAGAACGCATTTATTGGGGTCACGAATAATAGCCGGGCTCGTCTTATCCAGTTCATAGTGTGGTTTTTCCCCCTCAAATCTTATCTCCTTTACTCCCAGCTCAAAGGCTAGCTTCAATAGCTCACAGGTTTGATTTCTTTCACAGGTAGGACAATCTATATGATGATTTGCCAGCAGGAGTTCCACAATCATTCTTCTGGCTCTTCTCACCCTAGCTGAGTTTGTCTGCACCTTCATTCCCTCACTTACCTGGCGCACGCAGGAAGGAGCTAACCTGGGTTCACCCTCAACCTCAACAACGCAGATACGACAGTGATACTCCGGTTCAAGCATCTCCAGATAGCAGAGGTGAGGAATATCAACATGCACTTGCTTAGCCGCACGCATAATGCTGGTCCCCTCAGGAACCGTAATCTGTTCACCATTTATTGTTAATGTGACCATCTTTCCCTTCTTATTTCCTCACTTTCTGCTCAAATTCCTTCCCAAAGAGCCTTATGGCACTGGCAGTAGCGTTCATCGACGCCTGCCCCAAGCCACAGCAAGCGGTGTCATACATTACCTCCCCCAACTCCAATAGGAGGTCAAGTTCTTCTGCTTTTCCTCCTCCATTAGAAAAGCGGGTGAGGATTTCCCTGGCTCTTCTTGTGCCCTCACGACACACTGAGCACTTGCCACAGGACTCATGAGCGAAAAAGTCTATCGTGTTCTTAGCTACATCTATCATGCTAGTATCCTTATTTATTACGATTACTGCACCTGAGCCCAACATACTCCCGGCCTTGGCTACGCTCCTGTAGTCCAGCTTCGTGTCAAGGTTGGCAAGCAGGCTACTGGAAACGCCACCAGGTAAAGCAGCTTTAAACTCCCCCTTTACCCCCTCCCCATGATTCTCAACAAGTTCTCGCAATGTTATTCCCATGGGCAGCTCATACACGCCAGGATTGTTTACCTGTCCTGATAAACAGAAGAGTTTGGGACCAGGAGAATCAGGACTACCAATCCTGGAATACCAGTCGCCACCGTTAGTCATAATAGCGGGGATGTTACACAGGGTCTCGACATTGTTTACTGCTGTCGGCTTACCTAAGAATCCAGCTTGTGCCGGGAATGGTGGGCGGCAGTCGGGACAGCCTCTATTACCCTCCATTGATTCAAGCAGTCCTGTCTCCTCACCACATACATAAGCACCAGCACCCTTGTAGAGCTGGACGTCAAATGAGAAATCAGAGCCGAGGATATTATTACCTAAGTATCCTTTCGCTTTTGCCTGTTCGATGGCTTTTTCTACCGTTTCAATCTCACGGTAATACTCGCCCCTGATGTAAATAAATCCCTTGCTCGTTCCAATGGCATATCCCCCTATGACGAGAGCTTCCAACAGCATGTGGGGGTCATTTAATAAGATGACGCGATCCTTAAAGGTTCCCGGTTCACCCTCATCAGCATTGCATACGATGAACTTCGCTTCAGCGCTTTCCCGCCGGGTAAATTCCCATTTTAACCCAGCGGGAAAGGCAGCTCCGCCTCTTCCTACAAGCTTGGACTTCTTGACCTCAGCAATAACATCTTCAGGCTTCATGCCCAGCGCTTTTTCCAGCGCTTTGTAACCGCCGCCACCTAAATATACCTCAATATCCTGCGAATTTGGTTTCCCTACATTCTTGGTCAATATCCTTTCCATTTTGCCTCTTACCGCTTTAGCTCAGCGATGATTTCCTTAATTGATCCGTCAGTCAGGTTCTCATAGATTTCGTCATTAATCATCATTGCTGGCGCCTTATCGCACAGACCTAAACAGGGAACGACCTCCAGGGTGAACTCCCTGTCTGCCGATGTCTCACCCGCTTTTATTCCCAATTCCTTTTCTGTTACCCCCAACACTCCATCCGATTTGTTGAGATAGCAGGGAAGGGAATCACATATACGGATAACATATTTCCCCTGCTCTTTGGTGGTGAGCATGCCATAGAAGGTTATCACTCCATAGATGTCTATTGATGGGACAGCGAGGTTTTCCCTCAAGTAGGTAATCGCCTCCTGTGGAATGTGACCACATGCTTCCTGTATCACCTCTAAACAAGGCAAAAGAGCCTCCTTTGATTTCCCCCAACTTTCCATAGTTTCGTCTACCTTCGTTCCCCATACACTTATCCCCATACTAAACTCCTTTCCATCGTCATATATACAGCTACAAAGATATTCCTCTGCTCGCCCAAGTAAATAACCGGTCAAAAAATCAGCTGCCCACATCCTGTTGCCAAGGACGAAGGTTACACTAAACTTGGGACCAGAACTTCAGCGGGTTCCCTTTTCAAAGGGTAATGGTGCTCAAGCATGCTGACAACCCTCAGAACCTCCAAGTCCTTAATCCCTTCCCTGGCCCTTATCTTGTTAGCTGTAGCCTGGACTGTTACTGGTGCAACTACCATGATTACCATATCGCGTCGACCAATAACCGGATCAACAAAATCTACCTCTGGCATCTCCTCCAGTTGTCTTACCATGTCAATAGACTTGTGCTGCTCCATGTGGTCACCCAGAGTAACTAGAAAATATGCTCTCAGCCCCATTGCTCTACACCTCCCTTGTTTTTATTCTGTTTCTGGTCGCCAAATTTGCTAACATATTCCGTAATCTCTATCCTTTGCTTCCCTATCTTAATTTGACCATATTCGCCTGCTTGGTGACATCGATGTAAGCTACTTTTCTGCGTCATAGAAAACCCTCAAAATGGTGGGTGCCTTGTTAGCGGGTTTCCACTACTCCCAGTTCATGGTTTTCATGGAGGCGAAACGGTATTTTTATCCCTCGTCTATCAGTTGAAGTCGACAGTCAAATAGACTAAGATATCAGGTAGGAGCAGAACATTAGAGAGACTATTGGCAGCAGGAAGGATGTCCATGAAAAAGATTACTATTTTGCTTGCTGAGGACCATGAGATAGTGCGCCAGGGTATCCGCCAGTTTCTGGAGCGTGAATCAGATCTTGAAGTGGTAGGCGAGGCTAGTGATGGTGAGGAAGCTGTGCGATTAACAAAAGAGCTCAAACCTGATGTTGTTATCATGGATGTTGCTATGCCCAAGCTTAATGGAATCGAAGCTACCAGGCAGATAAAGGAGCTTCACCTGCGCACGATTGTATTGGCACTGACTATCTATGATTATGAGGAATACATCTTCCCTATCCTGGAGGCGGGTGCTGCCGGTTATTTGTTGAAGGATATGAGCGGGCGGGAGTTGGTCAATGCTATCCATACTGTACTCAAGGGAGATTCGGTGTTTCATCCTGTGGTAGCTCGAAAGCTACTGGAGAACTTCAGGGGAGTGAGTACCACGGGCAGCAGGCGAGAAGCATCGGACGTACTCACTGAGCGGGAGATTGAGGTGTTGAAAATGGTAGCTGGAGGAATGAGCAATAAGGATATTGCCAAGAAGCTTTTCCTCAGCATACACACTATTGAGAGTCATTTGACAAGTATCTTCAACAAATTGGATGTGTGTTCCCGTATTGAGGCAGTCATGGAGGTATTCAGGAGAGGGTGGTTCACGTTAGAGGATATTTCGAATCAACGTGACTCCGACAAAAGATGACTTGGACAGGGTGGACAACCGGATTATCTAAGTCGGCGAAACCGTTGATACGTAACCCTCATTTCTGGATTATCTTAGCTATGCTGGCGCTTTGCACCATTCATCATTATGGCGACGCGATAGGCTTATCCATTTCGCTGCCCTTCGATGGGTTCTCTGGCCTGACACGACATGCGGTAGATCGCGTGCTCTTCCTTGCGCCGATAATTTATGCCGGCTATGTCTTCGGTGCAACAGCGGGTTTAGCCATGACCTTTACTGTCCTGCTCCTTATGCTGCCTCGAGCTCTTCTTATTTCTCCAGCCCCTACTGATGCTTTAGTCGAGATTGTGGCTGTGGTGTTGGTAGGTGTCTTAGCAAATCTCTGGCTCAGGGCACGAACCAAGCAAATGGAGGTCGCAGCTAGCTACAGTGAGCTGTTTAGGAGTGCTCCAGATGCTATTTGGGTTCATGACTTAGAAGGCAATATACTGTCGGTCAATAAAGCAGCTGAAATGCTCACAGGGTTCAATACAGAGGCTTTGTCCAGCATGAATGCCAAAGAGTTGGTTTCTCGTGAAAGCTTCGAGGTAGCAAAGAACCTGCAGCAGCGCTTACTTCGGGGTGAGGTCATCCCACAACCTTATGAGCAACACCTGATCCGGAGAGATGGCACTGAGGCTACCCTGAGAGTCACTTCCAGCTTGATCTATAACAATCGCCGTCCCCAAGCCTTCCAGAATATTGCCCGGGATATAACTGATGAAGAGATGAGGCAGGAAAATCTGCAGTTTTATGTTGCGCACATTACCAAAGCTCATGAAGAGGAGCGCTTGCGTATTGCCGGTGAACTCCATGATAGTACTGCTCAAAGCCTTATTATCGTCCTTCAGCAACTGGAGAATTTTCTATATGACCAGCCGAATCTACCTGTGCACAAAGTTAGAGAAATATGGTCTATCCGCGAGCACATAAAGGACATATTGCAGGAGCTGCGTTGCCTTAGCCGTGACTTGCGCCCATCCATTCTGGATGATGTGGGATTGGTGGCTGCACTGCGATGGACTGTCCGGGAACTCGAAACCGAGTATGGTATACAGTCCAGTTTGCAGGAATGCGGTGCTGAGCGAAGGTTCTCTAAGGAAGTAGAATTGAATTTCTTCCGCATTGTTCAAGAAGCACTGAGGAATGTCGGGAAGCACTCCCATGCATCAAAGGCTGAAGTGGTGATTGAATTTGAAGATCGCAAAACGACTGTCATCATAAGGGATAACGGCGTAGGGTTTGGGTCCCCGAAAGAGATAAGTGCTCTATCTCGCAGCGGCAAGCTTGGCTTGGTTGGGATGCAAGAGAGGGCGCGATTGCTGGACGGTGTCTTAGAAATTAAGTCTGAACCAGGCAAGGGAACATCAGTGATAGTTGAGGCGCCAATATAACTTTGCTAAGTCGCCACTTGCCACGAGAGGCGACCCTTACTTTATCCCGCGGCACGCTTAAGCTACTGACCGAGAGTGCATGGTCAGAATTCGGTTTGGCATTGAGGACACCTTTGGTAGGGGGGTATGTTCGAGCCGTTGTATAGGTTGCATGGATGAATGGCAAGCCCTCTGCTAGAGAGGTACACTGCCCTTAGCCTGACTGACACCAACAATCGGCATCAGCCAACACTCTTTGGTTCAAAGCTCACTTTTATTCTTTGTTTGGAGCTAACTTCAAAGTAACCCATGTTCCTAATGGGTCATCCAAGGCACTGACTCTGGATTCCAGCCACTTGATATCACCAGTGGATAAGGCTACCCTTTCCTCAGGATTTAGGTCATAGTCTTTCAGAATCTCATCAGGCTCCTGGGCCAATCTTGTAAAGAAGGTATCATTCTTTCCAGCTTTAGCGAGCACTGCACTAGCTAGCACCTCCCGTAAGGCCTTGCTACCCATACGTTCCAAAGCAACCGTTTCACCCGCCTTAGCATGTTTCGCGAGCAGTGATCTAGCTAGTGCTTCCCGTAAGGCACTGTTTCCGCTCGCCAGCCCAACAGCCTCTTCCAGCTCGATGGGGCGAGGGAAAGGAACCATTGTCTTCAGCCAACGCCTTATCGCCATCCACACGTCGGCCCGATCCTGGCGTAAGTAAGCTGTCCAGTATACTGCACCTACCAGGAGACTCCCACCAATGATGTTTCCGATTGTGACTGGGATAAGGTTAGACACAAACCCCATAACATTGAGGTTAGCTACACCAGCTGAAGTCAACCCTGCCGCCTGAACCACAGCAGACTGCTTTGCCAACAGCATACCCATAGGGATGAAATACATGTTAGCAATGCTGTGCTCAAAGCCAGCTGCCACAAAGGCGGTGATAGGAAACAGGATGGCGAATATCTTATCAACAACGGTGCGAGCGCTGAAGCATAACCAGATAGCCAGGCAAACCAGAGCATTGCACAGGATGCCCCGGGTGAGAGCCGAGGTAAAGGAGAGATTGACCTTGGCGTTAGCAACCAGGACAGCATTAGCCCCCACCGCATCGCTGTTGAAACCCCACTGAAGCGTGTAGAACATCAGGCCCACTAGAGCCAGGGAGCCAATAAGGTTGGCAAAATATACCAGTCCCCAGTTTCGAAACAGGCGACCAAAGCTTATTTTGCCGCTGAACCAGCTCATCACTAACAGGCAGTTACCGGTAAAAAGCTCTGCGCCAGCCACTACCACAAGAACCAGTCCTAGGCAAAAGACAACCCCGCCAAGTAGCTTTGTCAACCCAAACCCCAGGCCAGCATCAGTGGTAACCAGGGTGCAAAGCATAGCCCCCAGACCGATAAAAACCCCAGCCAGTATGCCAAGCAGCATTGTGCTCGTGACATTGAGCTTTGCTTTGGTGACCCCTACAGTTTCCGCCTTCCGTGCCACCTCGGGAGGTGGCAGGCAGTCTGAAGCTGCCTTCTTCACCAGCTCGGCCACATCCTCTGACGACATAGGCTCTCTTGTCCACCTATCCTGTTCCATCTCGTATTCCCCGGCTTGATACTACCCCTGTGAAACGGTCTGAGTGGTGACCACAGAGCTCACCATTTCTCCTGACTCAGTCTGCACCATAACCATGTTGCTAATCGGTCATCCAGCTTGCCCACCCACGCCTCTATTTTCTTCATGTCGCCACTGGCCAATGCGGCTTTTTCCTCTGAGGTTAGGGTATAGTACTCCCCAAGGGCCTCACTGGGGTTATCCGCTAGTCGGGCTAGGAAATCGCTCTCCTCAGCCGCCCTTCCCAGCACTGCCAGCACTAACTCTCTTCCCCTAAGAACTTCAGCAACAGGCTCTCTTGTTTCCACCCCCCCTTCTACTTTTGGCTTACTTGACACTCGCATCGTAATCCTCCTTTCCATCTCGATTTCTCACCCACTACCCTCATATATATACAATACTAGCCTCTGGAGCGTATTTCATCGTTCTTTGGCTCTATTTTGGACATGCCCTAAAGTACAGTTATGGATGTACAAAGGTATTAGGAAGGCGGGAAGAGAAGAATCCTCTTGCCATCCCAGCTTTGATGCTCTACAATTGGTTTGGGGAAATAGCGAGCTAACCTTGTTTGAAGGGAGTCGCCTTGAAGAACTCAAAGATGAAGATCAGGATAGCGATCGCAGATGACCATCCACTGCTGCGAGAGGCAATGCGAAATGTGCTTGAACAGCATGAAGACATGGAGGTGTTGGGTGAGGCGAGCGATGGAGAAGAAGCGGTCAAACTAAGCGCAGAGTTGAAGCCGGACATAATAATAATGGACATTGTAATGCCAAAACTTAGCGGTATCGAGGCAACCAAGCAGATCAGGAAAATAAGCCCTACTACCGCTGTGCTGGTCCTGACAGCCTACGATGATGATCGCTACGTGATAGGCTTGCTGGAAGCGGGAGCGGCCGGCTACTTGCTGAAGAGTGCTCGGGGGGAAGTATTGGTGAAGGCTATCCGCGCTGTGCACGCAGGTGAATCAGTGCTTCATCCCACTATAATCGCTAAGATCCTGAAGTACAGGATGCGGGTAGAGGCTGAGGGTGGTGAACAGAAGACGGGAGAACAACTCAGCGACAGGGAGCTAGAGATCTTGAAGCTAACTGCCAAGGGCATGAGTAACAAGGATATAGCTAAGAGACTCTTTCTCAGTGTCCGCACAGTAAAAGCTCACCTGTCCAATATCTTTAACAAAATGGCTGTAGCTTCGCGTACTGAGGCTATAGTCAAAGGGGCGAGGGAAGGCTGGCTCACCCTGGAGGACATGTCTGATGACGAGAGCAAAGACTAGATGCTCACACACCGGTCTATAAGAGCTACTAGAGGTTTCATGGGTGTTTCATTCTTGATATCAAAATCCAAGCCCATAGTGCTGAGTCCCCATTTCTGGATTATCGTGGTGCTGTTTGCGGTTACTAGCATCAGTCATTACCACGAGCTTTTGCAAAATGTGCCCATCATCGGCCAGATATCAACCAGCATTTTCTTCGGCTTAGGTCGGCATACCGAGAATCGGCTCATATACATTATTATTATAGCCTATTCTACTTGGGTATTCGGGGGAAAGATTGGGGGTACCGTTCTGCTAGCCAGTATTCTGGCTATGCTCCCGCGTGCCATCTTCATCTCACCAAGTCCTAGAGACGCCCTTTTTGAGAGCTTAACTACCGCCTTCATCGGAGTGCTTCTGGTGCTAGTCATTGAAGCATGGCGAAGAGCAAGAGAAGAGCGGAGTAAACTACAGGTGGCAATGGCAAACCTGCACTTGTCAGAGGAAAAATATCGTGAGCTATTCCAAAATGCCAGCGATGCCATTTGGATTCATGACCTTAAGGGCTATATCACTGCTGCAAATAGGGCTTCTGAAAAATTGACTGGCTACGCCGTGGATGAACTGCAGGGTAAAAACATTATCGAGTTCCTCTCTGAGAATGCCTATACCTTAGCGGGTATGGTCAAAAGAAAGCTGTTGGAAGGCGAGCCTGTCGAGCAGCGTTACGAACAGCGATTATTCAGAAGGGATAGAACTGAGGCAATAGTGGAGCTAACAACAAATTTGATTATGCAAGGTGATCAGCCCATAGCTTTCCACAATATCGCCAGAGATGTCACCCAAGAAAGGAAAATGCGGGATAGCATGCAGTTTTACCTCCAGAAAGTTCTGGTGGCTCAGGAGGAGGAGCGCAAGCGTATTGCCCGTGAACTGCACGATGAAGCTGGTCAATCCCTGTTGCTGCTGGCACACCAGTTGGACGCAATAGACTCCGATTCTAGAAGCAAGCTATCTAAGCCGGTCCAGGAAAAGCTGACTCAGGTACATGATTTGGCTGTGGAAACCCTCAACGGCTTACGCCGCTATGCTCAGGAGTTGAGACCAGCCATTCTGGATGACATGGGGTTAGTAGCGGCGCTGGAATGGATGCTTGACAGTTTAACTGCAGAAAAAGGGATCGATGTTGATGTTCAACTAGATATGCCAGGGCACGACTTGCCACATGAAACTCAGCTACTATTGTTCCGTATTGCCCAAGAGGCCCTGGGCAACATTAGGAGACATGCCCAGGCATCAAAGGTAATGGTTAGATTAGAATCTGGGGCAGGAAAAATAAGGGTGATTATCACCGACAATGGTAAGGGGTTTGAAGTCCCCGTGCGGATAAGTGACCTCAGCAGCATTGGTAAGTTAGGCCTTATCGGGATGCAAGAGAGGGTGCGATTGCTGGGCGGTGTCTTAGAAATTAAGTCTGAACCAGGCAAGGGAACATCAGTGATAGTTGAGGCGCCAATATAGCTTTGCTAAGTTGCCACTTGCCACGAGAGGCGCCCCCTCACTTTATCCCGCTGTGGCGCGACATTTGAGAGACTAAACATTACGCTATAAGATTGCTTGGCAACTTAAAAAATCCAATTCTCCAGAAAGCTTCCTGCAAATAAATACTGGCGAGATAGCCTTAAAGCTATAACAGGATAAGGGAGAGAGGCCGTAATAGAAACGAGATGCGAAGAAACCGCCGCGGAGACGTTGTGAAAAACCTTGATATGTAGCGCTGTATATTCAATCTTAAAAAAGGGACAAAAGGAGGAATGAATATGAAAAAGACGCGAATTATAGATCTAAGTATCCCCACTGAGGAAACCCCCAGCGACCCTTCCCCGGTGAAAGTCATCCATGAAACACATGAGCAAAGCGTTGAGCTTATGACGCTGGTTTTCGGTTGCAACAAAGATGACCTCCCTCAGGGGTTGGGTTGGGCTAATGACACCATAACGCTGGGAGCTCATGCTGGAACTCACGTCGATGCTCCGTGGCATTACTTTCCGACATCGGAAGGGAAAAAGGCAAGGACTACCGATGAGCTTCCTCTGGAATGGTTCTATGGCGATGGCGTAGTACTGGATATGAGACACAAGCCTGAAGGCTCTTTAATCACCATCGATGACCTCAGGGAGGCCTCACACAAAATCGGCTACCAGATAAAACCGTGGGACATAGTGATGATACAAACGGGGGCTGACAAGCTCTGGGGCAAGGCAGAATATTTCAATGCTGGCTGTGGCATGGGAAGGGAATCCACTCTATGGTTAATAGAGCAAGGCGTGAAAGTTATGGGAATAGATGCCTGGGGCTGGGATAGACCATTCTGGGTAATGAAAGAGGAATTTCAACGAACAAAAGACAGAAATATCCTGTGGGCGGGACATCGTGCCGGTATAGAAAAAGAATACTGCCATATTGAGAAGCTGGCAAATCTGGACAAACTCCCCAGGCCTTTTGGCTTTAAAGTGGCTTGCTTCCCGGTCAAGCTAACAGGAGGGAGTGCTGGCTGGGCTCGTGTAGTGGCAATTATCGAGGAATAGAATTTACTTCAGATATTGCCAACTCTGGTAACTTGCGCAGACGCTGATCTAGTTCAGATAGATAGGTGATACCTCAAAGAAAGTCAAGACTCAAAATCAAAGGGCAAAATGACAGAGCAAAAAAGCAATCAGTAATCAGCAGTCAGCGGTCAGCTAATGCCTGAAAGCTGATAGCTCAAAACAAGTCAAGACTCAAAAATCAAAGGGCAAAATGACAGGGCAAAAATAAGTCAAAGATCGAAATGAGGAAGATTTTTGCTTTTTGAATTGTAATTTTGATTTTTTATCTTTGATTTTTAATGAGGAGGCTAATGTGTCACTAATCCTATAAACCAGTACAGACGCTTGCAGTATTCTGGCTTGTATGCTAACATCTATGGCTTGGCTTTCAGATGTATCGCATCATAGCTAGAGAAACATTAACTGAGAATATTCACCTTCTAGAAGTGGAAGCGCCTGAAGTGGCGAGGAAAGCGCAGCCAGGGCAATTTGTTGCTGTCAGGGTTGACGAAGAAGGCGAACGGATTCCGCTAACCATTGCTGATTGGGATGTGGAGAGGGGCAGCATAACCATCATTTTGTTGGCAGTGGGCACTACTACCAGGAAGTTAGCTCGGCTTAATGCTGGAGATAGCATCCTTAATTTTGTTGGTCCATTAGGTCGTCCCACAGAGATTGACCGCTTCGGCACTGTAATCTGTGTTGCCGGGGGTGTTGGTACTGCCTCTATATTTCCTATTTCCAGGTTGCTGAAGGCTCGCCAAAACGAGGTCATCGCCATAATGGGTGCTCGAACCAGGGAGCTTATCTTCTGGGAAGACCACCTCCGCAGCGTTAGTCACCAGCTGATAGTAACTACCGATGATGGCTCTTATGGTAGAAAGGGGGTGGTGACCGAACCACTCAAGGAATTTCTTGGTGCCAGAAAAGTCGACCGTGTAATTGCTATTGGGCCGGCTATTATGATGAAGTTTTGTTCTTTGACTACCAAGCCAGTGGGTGTCAAGACCATTGTGAGTCTAAACCCGATAATGGTTGATGGCACCGGGATGTGTGGTTGCTGCCGTGTATCTGTGGGTGGAGAAACCAAGTTTGCCTGCGTTGACGGCCCTGATTTCGATGGGCATGAGGTTGATTGGGACTTGCTCATGAGTCGGCAGCGTGCTTACCTTGATGAGGAAAAGGAATCGATGAAGCTCTGGGAAACAAAGGTAGTGAAGAAATAAAGCGGAGCGAAGCAATCTCTGGGAAAGAAACGCAGTGAGGAAACAAAGTGGCTGAAAAGATAAAGCTAAATCTAAACCGCGTGCCTATGCCAAAGCAAACAGCGGCAATCAGGAGCAGGAATTTTGATGAAGTAGCCCTGGGGTATAGTGAAGAGCAAGCTATTGAGGAAGCCGGCCGCTGTATTCAATGCAAGAAACCAGGTTGCATTAAGGGTTGTCCTGTGGAGGTAAATATTCCTGAATTCATAAAGGCAGTCCATGAAGGTGATATGCCTGAGGCGGCAAGAATAATCAAAAGCACAAATAGCCTTCCCGCCATCTGCGGCAGAGTTTGCCCGCAGGAAACGCAATGCGAAGTAGCCTGCGCATTGAACAAGAAAGGTGCCCCCAGTGCTATTGGTAGGCTGGAGCGATATGTGGCTGATTGGGAACGGGCTCATCCTGAGGTTGGTGAAAAGCAAAAAGAGCACGTTGCATTTAACGGTAAGAAGGTGGCAATAGTTGGCTCGGGTCCAGCAGGTTTAACCTGCGCTGCTGATTTGACTAAGCTAGGATACAAGGTAACCATTTTTGAGGCGTTCCATGTAGCTGGTGGCGTGTTGATGTATGGTATTCCCGAATTCAGGTTGCCCAAGGATGTTGTTCAAGCTGAGGTTGATTATGTGAGGTCTCTGGGCGTCGAGATCAAGCTTGACCATGTGATTGGTAAAATAGCCACGGTGGACGAGCTTTTACAAAATGGCTATGACACTATTTTCCTGGCTCCTGGAGCTGGAGCGCCGATGTTTCTGAACATTCCCGGTGAGAATTTGAGTGGCGTCTATTCAGCTAATGAATTTCTTACCAGGACAAATTTGATGAAGGCTTACCGGTTCCCCGAATATGATACACCGATAAAGGCAGGGGGAAGGGTGGCTGTCATTGGCGGCGGCAATGTAGCTATGGATGCTTCAAGGTGTGCCTTGAGGCTCGGAGCTGAAGAAGTACATCTCATTTACCGACGTTCTGAAGTAGAGATGCCAGCAAGGGCTGAAGAAAGGGAGAATGCTAAGGAGGAAGGCGTCATTTTCAGGCTTTTAACAAATCCTGATTGTTTTATCGGAGATGAACAGGGCAAGGTCAAGGCAGTAGAGTGCTATGAAATGGAGTTGGGTGAACCCGATGAGAGTGGGCGGAGGCGACCAATTCGGAAGCAGGGAACTGAGTTTACTGTGCCTGTTGATACCGTGATCGTTGCCCTGGGCACCAGCCCTAATCCGATTGTCCCTTCAACGACTGGGGGACTTGAACTTACCAGGTGGGGCACGGTGAAAGCTGATGAGGATACCGGGAGAACAAGTAAGGATAGAGTGTGGTGTGGAGGAGATATGGCCACAGGAGCGGCTACGGTTATCAGCGCTATGGGAGCTGGCAAGCGAGCCGCTGCGGATATCGATGCTTATCTCAACCGGTAGGCTTCTTTAATCTTTGAGTACAGTTTTTCCTTCCTCGATTAACCGTAGATACTTGGACTTAATCCGCGCCGCCCTTGAAGCCTCACAGTCTACTTCATAAGGCTCGCCCATAAAAATCTTTCCGTATTCCTCGGTTTCCCCTTTTGTAGGGTCATCGGTGTAAAATAACTTCTGACGAGCTTCTATGATCCCTAAATCGAAGGGCATGGTAAAGTAGAGGTCAGCAAGTACTCTTTCTATTCCCAATGCATATAATGTTCCCCAGCCACCTGCCGTGCCCGATTGGTATTTGCTCACCGGAAGCAGGCTTAACAGATTCGCCATGGTGAAGCATGCCGTATCTTTGCAAATCTTAAACGGTGTCACGCTGATCAGTAAATCGCTGCGTAAAACCACGTTAGGTATCCAGAAGGTGGGCACGGCGAAGAATTTGGATAGAGGATTTTCCACCTCCACGAAAATGGAATCTTTGGTATCAAGCAATAGCACATTAGGAAAGTCGTATCCTAAAGCGCTATATATGGGATAGATTGGCTCACCGCTTGGAGTTGCATCGGCAATGATGATATCAGCGCCGCTCACTTTGCTGATGCCTTCAATGATGGCCCTGAGTATTTCGGGGCTGGTAGTTGCCGGGTATGGTGCGGCATAGCCGGCACAGGGTTTGATTAGAATGCGCCTGGCCCAAGAGATTTCTCTTGGTGGTGTGAAAATGAATTCGGAATCTTTAAAAATCACTGATCCTCAACTCCAGGAGAATATGTTGCCAATGACAGAAGCTTGATTATAAAGCTGGTTGTAACACAATAATTTCACTCTCAGCAGGCAACTTCCCGGCTTGAAATTCTATCTCGCTCTTATCCCACTGCCTGACCTTTTCTTTGCCTTCGAGGAAAGTATTGACATCGCTTATGGGATAGGCACATTTAGGCGTCTTGAAATGCATAGGGATTATCACCTTAGGACTCAGTTGAGTGCACACCTGGCTTGCTTCGGCAGCATTTATGGTGAAAACGCCACCTACGGGAATGAATAATATATCCACGCTGCCAAGTGAGTCTGCTTGCTCCTGGCTCAGCAAATGCCCCAGGTCTCCTAGATGGCAAAGTGCGATGCCATCGACGGTAAAACAAAATATGGTATTATCTCCCCTTTCCTTTCCCTGAGATTTGTCATGGTAGGTGGCAATGCCTTTAAACTCGATACCACTGACATTCTTGATGCCGCTACCTTTGACTATCTGTGGTTGTCCTTGCACCGCTGAAACGTTGTTATGGTCACCGTGCTCATGGCTTACGATGACGACGTCAGCGCTTTCCTTAATGCGATCGTAATTAATGCCTGCGCCGACTGCATAGGGGTCGGTAATCAGCTTTGTTCCCTTGTCAGAGGTGATCAGGAAACAGGAATGACCCAGCCACTTTATCTTCATACTAACCCTCCTTGCTTAGCTTGTGATAAAGCTAATTCGGTCAGTGTCCTTACACCTACTCCAGTCGCTCCTTTTACTGTATAGCCGTTTTCTTTATTGCTGGAAGCAGTACCAGCTATGTCAATATGCGCCCAGGGAACATCATCGGTGAACTCAGCCAGGAAAAGAGCAGCGGTAATAGCCCCACCGTATCTATTCCCGGTGTTCTTAATATCAGCGATGAGGCTTTTGTTATTTTCCTTATATTCCTCGGGCAATGGCATTTGCCACATCTTTTCTCCGGTTTTGTTAGCAGCTTTGACAATTGCATTTGCTAATCGCTGGTTATTGCTAAAAAGTCCGCTATATTCAACTCCCAGGGCAACTCGACAGGCACCGGTTAAAGTAGCCAGGTCTACCAGTGGAGACAGGTTCTGTTTTACGGCATAGCTCAGTGCGTCAGCTAAGATAAGCCTTCCCTCAGCATCGGTGTTTATTATTTCTATGGTTTTGCCGTTCATTGCCTTCAATATGTCTCCAGGCTTGAGGGCACTGCCGCCGGGCAAGTTCTCCGCCGCTGGAATTATAGCGGTGACATTGATTTGGCATTTTAAGCGAGCAATGGCAGCTAATGCTGCCATAACTGCTGCGCCGCCTGCCATGTCATCTTTCATCTCACCCATGCCCTCTGAAGGTTTAATGGAAATTCCTCCAGAATCGAACGTTACTCCTTTGCCCAAAAAGCCAGCAGTTTTCTGGGAATCTGGATTACCTTTGTAGCCAAGAGTTATCAACTTTGGTGGCTGGTTGCTTCCACTTGCCACTCCTAAAAGTGCTCCCATGCCCATCGCTTCCATATCTCTGGAATCGAGAACTTTGAACTCCAGGTCATATTTGTTGGCTGTCTCTTCAGCTATTTCAGCCATTCGAGTGGGGGTCATCTGGTTAGCTGGCTCGTTCACCATGTCGCGGGCAATTGCGGTGGCTTCTGCCATTATCTTCCCCTTATCGACGCCACCGCTGACTGCTGAGTGCTGAGTGCTATCAGCTATTATCAACATTTCTGCTATCTCTTCATATTCAGGCTTTTTATACTTGGTGAAATTGTAAAGGCCGAGAAGGCTGCCCTCGGTAATTGCTTCTGCGGAATCCTCTGGTTCAATGCTGCCTGTGCCTGCCCCGTGGAGTACTGTAGCCACCCTGTGGCAGTTTGATTTGCGTAATAAGCGGGAAAAATCACCGGCTACTCTACGTACTTTATCTAGATTGAACTCTTCTTTTTTGCCCAGTCCTGCCGTAGCCACTATCCTGGCGGGCAACTTGCCCAGCGTGTGAATGATGGTAACTTCTCCAAGCTTGCCCTTAATCTCGCCCTGGTCAATAAGCTGGCTCACAGCTCCGTCTAGAGCTTTATCGACAGCAGCGGTGGCCCCACCGGGATGTTTCACTTCCTCAAAAAGATTCACCACCAGTGCATCGACCTGGATCTTGGTTATATCACCAACTACAGCCTTAATTTCCATTGTCCTTCACCTGGCCATATAAAATGTTCAATGAAACTATTATTTTAACCTATTTGGGTGTAATAATGAAGGGGTATACGCGTTCATGTGATTAGTGGCGCATTCCTTCTGTCATTGCGAGCCGAAGGCGTGGCAATCTCGGGAAAGTCAAAATTCAAAATCCTAAATCCGAAATACTAAACAATATCAAATGACCAAAATCCAAATGACCAAAAGAGTTTTGAGTTTTGAATTTGGATATTAGGATTTGTTTAGGATTTAGTGCTTTGAGTTTAGGATTTGAGTTGGGGATTGCTTCGTCGTCCCTCACTTCGTTCGGGATTCCTCGCAATGACGGAAGAGGTGTCATTGCGAGGCCTTTTCCCCTGTCATTGCGAGCCGAAGGCGTGGCAATCTGTCTAAAAATGTAGTTGCCCAATTTATTGGGCGATTGTGCCTGATGAATCAGGCAACTACAAAATTTTTATATTAGTCAGCGGTCAGTTAATGGCTGATAGCTGAAAGCTGATAGCTGATAGCTACTACAGTTCCTTGTCTTTGGTATCTTTGTGGTGGTAACATAAATTTCTGGTGGGCCGCTAGCTCAATTGGAAGAGCAGCTGACTCTTAATCAGCAGGTTCAGGGTTCGAGTCCCTGGCGGCTCACTACTGAATAGCTTTGCGCTCAGCTACCGCCAAACGATATTGGCGTTATGATTGGCAGTTGTGGCTACTTTTCTTTTGAGAGCAACTACAGGCAATTCTATGATGAAGGTGGCTCCCTTTCCCAGGGTGCTCTCGGCGTATATCTTGCCATGATGGCTGTTAATAATCCCTTGACAAATGCTCAGGCCAAGCCCCGTTCCTTCGCCCGTCTTTCTGGTAGTAAAGAAGGGGTCAAATATCCTGTTCAAATTTTTCTTCGGTATCCCCGGACCATCATCCTCAAGAGATATCTGAATGGTGTCATCTAACGCCTCTGTTTTGACCAGGAATTTGCCTCCGCCATGGGCTGCTCTCATCGCCGTCCTGGCGTTTAGCATTATATTAAGGAACACCTGCTGGAGTTGACCGGGGTCTGCCATGGTTTGTGGCAGGTGAGGGTCAAGTTCGGTAGTAACCTTTATGTTACCGGTCGTCATTTCATAGGTTTGCAGGCCGAGGGTGCCTTCTATCAGTTTGTTAATATCAGTATATACTGTCTCTGCCTTCTGGTGGCGGGCAAAATTGAGCAGCCTGCCGGCAATGTTGGCTACCCGTTTCCCCTCATTATTGATGATCGTTGCATATTCCCTGGCGTCTTCAGGGAGGTCCTTGTGCGCTAGCATCTCAGCAAACCCGATAACACTGGTGAGGGGATTATTTATCTCGTGGACGATGCCTGATGCCATCTCGCCAACAACGCTCAAACGGCTGGCTAACTGAGCCCTTTGCTGCAGCTCGTCTTTCTCTTTCTCCATCTGCTTGCGCTCGGTGATGTCCCTGACAACACCTCGGAACCCTGTTGGCTCACCTTGTGCATTCCTTACCAGAGAAATGGAAGCTTCAACGAATCCCTTCGTGCCATCCTTTCTTGTGATCTCCCAATCAAGTCCTCTGGCAGGCTTGCCAGTGACGTATATCTTGTTGAATGTTTGATACACCTTCCTGGCATTCTCTTTATCCATGTACTTCCTGTTGTTCATACCCATCATTTTGTCTCGGGGATATCCAATGATTTCGCACATGGAATTGTTGAAGAAGGTAAGGTTACCGGCGATGTCAACCTCAAAGTAACCGTCCGTCATGTTTTCCAGGATGGTTCGGTATTTCTTCTCACTTTCCCGCAACTTCTCCTCTGCCTGTTTTTCCTCGCTAATGTCCTTGGCATTGTATTGTATCTCAACGATTTTACCCTCTTTTGTTACTGCACTCGCGCTTGCCAACAAGTACCTGATATTACCTGGCTTTTTCGCTGATATAGCCCTTAGTTCATAGCGAGGAGCAAGCCCGTCGAGGATGTCTTTCCAGAACTGAATATATTTGGGTACATCTTCTGGATAGGCGATGTTCAATATGCTTTGTCCTATCAATTCCTTTTTTGAAAGACCGGAAAGCTTTTCCACCTCTTTGTTAGCGTGCAATACCCATCCCTCTGGGTCTGTCGTTATGATTAGCTCATTTGCGGTTTCAAACAGGTCCTCAAAGCGCGTTCTAGCTTCTTCTGATGCCTGCTCCGCCAGTTTGCGCTTGGTGACGTCCATAATCGTTCCGCGTGCCCCGACTACGTCATCTCCGGCAAAAATCGCGCGGTTGGAAGTACCCAGCCAGCGGATTTCGCCAGACTTGATACGAAACCGATACTCATCTTCCGTGCTCTGGCCGGATAAGACACGCTCAAAATCCTCTACGGCACGTGGCAAATCTTCCTCATAGAAGAACTCAGCAAAAGAGCGTCCCATCATTTCTGAGGGGCTGTATCCGGTCAACCACTCTATCACCGGGCTGACATAGGTTACATTTCCATCCTGGTCAACGGTGTAGATGGCATCGTTTATCTCCTCTGTCAACTGACGATACTTCTCCTCGCTTCCCCGCAGTGTCTGCTCCGCCCGCTTGCGCTCGGTGATGTCCCTCGCCATGCCCATAGTGCCTATGATTTTCCCATCTATTTCTATAGGGGATGAGGTGATCTCTACCGGAAGAAGCTCACCGTTCTTGGTGATAATCCGGGTCTCATAGGTATCTGTTTCCCCCTTGAGCACCTTTTTGAATGCGTCCGCCATGCGTGGGATCTCTTCCTCAGGAAGGATGAGAGTGGCATATTCTCCAATGAGCTCATCCTTGCTGTAACCGCACATTTCTTCAGCCTTCCTGTTGCCTGAGGTAAATCTAGTTTGCAAGTCCATCGTAAATATTCCGTCTGTAGCGCTCTCAAATAGACTTCTGTAGCGCTCTTCACTTTTCTGCAGTTTCTCCTGCGCCTGCTTGCGCTCGGTGATGTCCATGACAATACCTCGAAAACCTGTTGGCTGACCTTGTGGATCCGTTATCAGTGATACCGAGGCTGAAACGGCTAGCTTCGTGCCGTCCTTTCTTATGATTTCAAACTCAAATTCTCTGGCAGGCTGCCCGGTGGTATATACTTCGCCAAATCTTTCCAACACCTTCTTGGCAGTCTCTTTATCCATGTAGTCCTTGTTGTTCATAGCCAGCAGTTCATCTCTGGAATATCCTGTCTCAATGCATATGGTTTTGTTGACGAAAGTAAAGCTGCCGGCAAGGTCAACTTCATAATAGCCCCCTACGACGTTTTCCAGGATCGTTCGGTATTTTTCCTCACTTTCCCGCAGCTCCTCCGCTGCCTTTTTTTGCTGCGTGACGTCCCGGCTAAGACCTCGAAACCCTATCACCTTGTCTTGTGAATCCTTTATCAGTGATGCCGAGGATGAAATGGATAGCTTCGTGCCATCCTTTCTTATGACATCCCAATCAGCTCGTGTGCAAGGCTTACCAGTGCGGTATACTTCATTGAATACTTGATACACCTTTGCGGCGTTCTCTTCGTCCATATATTGCCTGTTGTTCATACCCATCATCTCATCTCTGGTGTATCCCAGGCTTTGGCACAACGAATCGTTGAAGAAAGCAAGGTTACCGGCAAGGTCAATCTCATAATAGTCTTCTGTGATGCTTTCGAGGATGGTTCGGTATTTTTCCTCACTCTCCCGCAGCTTCTCCTCCGCCTGTTTTTCCTCGGTAATGTCCTTGGCGTTGTATTGTATCTCAACGATGTTTCTGTCTTTTTCAATTGCATTGCCACTTGCCAGTAAGTTGCTGACAACACCTGTCTTTGAAATAGTCCTTAGTTCATAGTGAGGACTAAGCCCGTTGAGGATGTCTTGCCAGAACTGGACATATTTGTCTTTATCTTCTGGATAGGCGATCTCCAATATGCTCTTTCCTATCAATTCCTTTTTTGAATAACCGGAAAGTCTTTCCACCTCTTTGTTAGCGCGCAATATCCATCCTTCTGCGTCTGTTGTTATGATTAGTTCATTTGCGGTTTCAAACAGGGCCTCAAAGCGCGTCTTAGCTTCTTCTAATGCCTCCTCCGCCCGCTTGCGTTCGGTGACATCACGGAATATTGCTTGAAGCAACTTTTTGCCCCTGAGTTCAATGACATTGGCTTTGATTGCAACTTCTTTGATTTCTCCCTTCTTGGTAATGACCTGCGTTTCCAGAACCCGCCCTTGCTTTTCTCCGAGATGCTGTTTGAAGGTCTTGGTGACTCCTCTAGTCTTTTGCGGAGGATGGAGAATCCGCTGATGTTGTCCAACAAGCTCTGATTTCTTTCTGCCCACCAATTTACATGCTTCCCGGTTACAGTCAATCATAATGCCCGTTTCGGCGTCGGCTACGAAGATAGCATCCAATGCCTGTTCAAATTGCGTTCTATACTTTTCTTCAGATTCTTCAAGTGCCTTTTGTGCCCGCTTGCGCTCGGTGATGTCCCTTATAACGCAAACGAGGCCCGCTGGATTTGCGGAGTTATCATTTAGCAGTGAAACGGTTATTTCAGCTTCAAATTCTCTGCCGTCCTTGGCCAGCAAGGTATACTCTGCTGGGGCAGCGAGTTTCTCCTCTAATGCCTTCCCCATGCCCTCCACGGCTTTGGCACGGTCTTTTTCAGCAACACTGTCGAAGGCGTTTTGCCCAATAACCGCTTCCTTACTACCGTACCCGAAAATGCGAAGCTGCGCCTCATTCACGTCCACAACCTTGCCCTCCAAATCAACGATGGTAATCCCATCGGTAACAGATTCAAACATGGCACGCAGCTTCTCCCCCGACTCCTGCAGCGCTTCCTCTGCCTTCTTGCGCTCCGTGATGTCCCGGCTAAGACCTCGAAACCCTATCGGCTTGCCTTGTGAATCCCTTATCAGTGATACCGAGGATGAAATGGATAACTTCGTGCCATCCTTTCTTATGACCTCCCAATCAACTCGTGTGCAAGGCTTACCAGTGCGGTATACTTCATTGAATATTTGATACACCTTCTCGGCGTTCTCTTCGTCCATATATTGCCTGTTGTTCATACCCAGCAGCTCATCTCTGGTGTATCCCAGGGTTCGGCACAACGAATCGTTGAAGAAGGTAAGGTTACCGGCAAGGTCAATCTCATGATAGCCTTCTGTCACGCTTTCCAGGATGGTTCGGTATTTTTCCTCACTCTCCGGCAGCTTCTCCTCCGCCCGCTTTCGCTCGGTTATGTCTCTGGCAATCCCTTGAATGGCATAGGGTTTTCCCTGTCGGTATATGAGGGAGGCTTCAGTCTCCACCCACACATAATCGCCATCCTTTGTTGTCAATTTGTATTCGGTAGTCCTTTTTTGGCGACCAGTTTGTTGAATCTCTTCAAGAGTTTTGAGGGCGGTGGGCAACTGGTCTTCTCCCAGTAATGAAGACATATTAAGGGAAGGGAGCTCCTCTCTCGTGTATCCCAGCAGGTTCAAAGCGGCGTCATTAGCATCCAGGAACTTGCCTTCAAAATCATGCACATATACGCAGTAAAGCGTTCGGTCAAAAAGTGCCTTATATCTTGCGTCAGCCTTCCGCAGCGTTTTTTCCGGCTGCTGGTGCTGGGCTGTGTCTTTGACGAAAGCGCCTATTCCTGCAGGATTTCCCTGCCCGTCCCTTATTAACCACGCACTCAGTGATACGGGGAATATCGTTCCATCCTTTCTAATGTATTCCTTTTCAAAAATCCCGTACCCCTCGGACATTAGATGCTTTGTGGCCTCGGCTTCAAGCTTGTGCCATTTCTTTGGGGTCAACTTCCGGACGTTAGTGCCGCTAAGCTCTTTTAACGTGTAACCAACCATATCCTGATAAGCTTGATTGGCATCAACGACCTCACCGTCCAGCGTGGTAATGGCAATACCAGTTGAGTTTGAATGAAATAGGGTTCTATGCTTCTGGTCAGCTTCCCGCACTGCTGGCTCCGCCTTCTTCCGCTCGGTTATGTCTTTCACGAAAACGCCTATTCCTGCAGGATTTCCCTGCCCGTCCCTTATTAACCACGCACTCAGTGATACAGAAAATATCGTTCCATCCTTTCTAATGTGTTCCTTTTCAAAAATCCCGTACCCCTCAGACATTAGATGCTTTGTGGCCTCTGCTTCAAGCTTGTGCCATTTCTTTGGGGTCAGCTTCCGGACGTTAGTGCCTTCAAGTTCTTTTAACGTGTAACCAACCATATCCTGATAAGCTTGATTGGCATCAACGACCTCACCGTCCAGCGTAGTAATGGCAATACCAGTTGAGTTTGAATGAAATAGGGTTCTATACTTCTGGTCGGCTTCCCGCACCGCTGGCTCCGGCTTCTTACGCCCGGTGACCTCAGCAGTCAGCTTTCGGGTTTTTCTTGGAAGTTGTGCAGTTCGTTCATTAACACGCATTTCTAACTCCTTGTCAGCTTTTCGTAATCTTTCCTCGGCCGCTTGCGAGCACCGTATTCATCAGCCAGTTCCAGGGCGTTTGAAACGTGCTGGGCGAGGTTCACCACCGACGGGATGAAATGTTCGGCCAATTCGGTGGAGGAGATGCCGAAGGCGCCTGTGATGTTTCCGTGCCGCATCAACGGTGTCAGGATGCATGTCCTGTTCTCGGCGCCCAGGCTGTTTGATATCGAGTCGGCTAGCCGCTGTGGAAACAATTCGGCAATTATGTCACTAACCTTAACCTCGACTGTTTTTCCCTCTTCCACGACCTGGCTGAACATGCTTGGCTTGTTCAGGTCGATCTTGTGCCTTTTCGCCCGGACTCCGACCGTCCTCTGCGCAGCCTCAAGCTCCCCGGCGGGGAATCCTGCTTCCGCGAGCCTGAACTTCACTCCATTATCCGTCAACAACAGGATGCTCACCCTGTACCGTTTCGACTTTGCAAACTCCTCCCTCAAAGTCCTGTAGGTCTCAGCCTTGTCTGGCAAGCCATGTATCTTCGCCGACACGTTCTCCGTGAAGTGGACAATATCAGTCAGGTCACGCCGCGGTTTGTCTTCCTGTTCCCTTTTCTCCTTCATGCTATTTCCCAAGCCACCTGGGTTCGATTATTCGTGGTCCTCTAAACCCCCTCCATCGTCTCCTGGCCCTGTGTTGTTACCTGCCTCCACAGCTTTTTGATAAAGTTCCTGCAATTTGAACAATTCAAGCGATTCTTTCCTTGACAGTCCTCTCTTTTGCTCAAGGTAGAACAAGCGCCGCAGTTCTTCTTGGGGCAATATGGCTATCGTTCTCTTCCTTGCCATGTGTCTCCTTTTACTATTTACCTCACTAACTAGCTATATTTTTCTATGCATAGTGTAAGGTGCCCTTGTTACTGTGCAAATCCCCAGTTGGTACTGTTTTGAAGGGTATTTTAGTACCATATGACTGAAGCATATTGTCGGTGGAGATATGCTGCCCATTAGGAAAGAAGGCCCAACAGGTGAGTAAAATAGTGGCGGGAGAAGAGGGCACAATGACCCCTTCTGTCATTGCGAGGCACGGAGTGCCGGAGCAATCCCCAGGTTAAATCCTAAG